>Ga0065711_1002223_pt1 | contig 35475 bp, 21 predicted proteins | sample Hoacrofraction12_FD_59098 | JGI IMG/M metagenome (GOLD analysis project Ga0065711, IMG submission 59098) | Hoatzin crop microbial communities from Cojedes, Venezuela - Epithelial fraction 12 v2 (version 2) | ecosystem: Host-associated > Birds > Digestive system > Esophagus > Crop | place... | reverse complement strand
TCCTTCCTTCCTTCCTTCCTTCCTTCCTTCCTTCCTTCCTTCCTTCCTTCCTTCCCTCCCCATTCCTCTTTTTCTGGTTTCACAGAATCCAGCAAACAGCATAAGCAGACATTTGTCCAAATTTGGCACATTGCCTTCAGAAGTTTACTTGAGCACGTAATGCAGGGGTGAGCCCAGTGAGTCACTTCCACATTTCAGGTCTCTCTGGTATTTTACATTTCCCATTCACCGCCAGGAAATACTAGACCTGAAACAGGGGGGGTGGCTCAGATATGGCAGGGTATGTGCTGTGATATTATTTGTGACTTTTAGAGCCACCCATCGCTGAGTGTTTCTAAGGAGAGGGTGTAGGGGAGGACAGACCCTTCAGGCAGTTCAGCAAAGACATGGACCTGTTAGAGTGGGTCCAGAGGAGGTCACAAAAGTGATCCGAGGGCTGGAACACCTCTCCTATGAGGAAAGGCTGAGAGAGTTGGGATTGTTCAGCCTGGAGAAGAGAAGGCTGCGGGGAGACCTTACAGCAGCCTTCCAGTACCTGAAGGGGCCTACAAGAAAGCTGGAGAGGGACTTTTTACAAGGGCATGGAGTGATAGGACAAGGAGTAATGGCTTTAAATTAAAGAGAGTAGGTTTAGATTAGATATAAGGAAGAAATTCTTTACTCTGAGGATGGTGAGGCACTGGCACAGGTTGCCCAGAGAAGCTGTGGCTGCCCACTCCCTGGAAGCATTCAAGGCCAGATCGGATGGGGCTTTGAGCAACCTGGTCTAGTGGAAGGTGTCCCTACACATGGCACGGGGGGTTGGAACTAGATGATTTTTATGGTCCCTTCCAACACAGAGCATTCTATGATTCTGTGATTCTGTGATTTTTTTCTTTCTCAAGCTCCCTTATATTATCCACTGTGTCAAGTAGTACTCTATTGAACATTATGGTGCGCTCTAAACTGCACCTCTCAACTAGTCTTGAATAAGAAACTCATGGATCCCATGTGATGAAAGTCCTTAGAGCAACGTCTTTTCACAGAAATAACAGTTTTGGCCATTTTATAATTTTTCTGTTCAAAAGTGGCTTGGTGTTAAAGGTGTTTCTCTTCAGTTTTTGTCTTGCTTATTTTCTTGGTTTCCTCATTTCAAAGTTCTTGTTCACTAAGGGGCAGACTCGTGACTTTTGCCCAAATAAGGAGAANTAAGTCATGCCATAATTTGGCTCTGTCAGTAGTGAGGGGATGGAGAAGGAAAGATTGGGAGAAGAGAATATTTTTCATTTTACTCAGGCCACAAACTACAATGGTTTGCAATACCCATTTCCAGGCAGAACTGGTCAGTTTTCTGGCACAGGAATCATAAGACTCCATCCACAGCTGTTAACCAGCGCTTTACCCTGGTAGAGGCAAGAAGAGACAGGAACTGGAAAGTCCTGTTGGGATAAAGCTTAGGAACAAGCAGAAGTATGATAAAACTTGGTGGAAGTTGTCTGTAATTCACCAAGTAGCCCAACGCACAACACAAGTGCTTGGGCTGGAGCAACAGTAGGTTGGAAGGGCTACTTGCTCCAATTTCTTCTCTTAAATCAGGGCAAATAGACCCATGTGCAACTACTGGGCTTGCTGTCGGTACCCAGACAGGGACACTGCAGGTGCAGGCTGGCAGGGTAGGATGGAGGTGGGTTGGTGGAGAAATCAACTAATTCACTAGTCATCTACTAGCAAAAAGGGATGAAATACATCAAAGATTCAGAAAAAAGATAGTTGAAAACTAGTTGTAAAAGCCTGTTGCTGCTAACAACATCAGCATCTTTTTCTCCTGCTGACAGAGGATGGCTGTCTGTCCTTTGTTTAAAGAATTGCTGGACATCACATTCAAGGAAGTTTCTTTTATAAGATTTTTTTTAAAGCATTTCTTAATGAATGAAGTTGGTATTCCTTTTGAGATGGGGTAGAAAGTGCAAGTGAACTCGGTCTGGATTACAAACACTTTTTGCTGGAAGAAGAACCAGTCTTGGTCTGTGGCAGCACATACAGATGTGGGTCTGTGCATGCATCATCTCACTCGAGCAGCCCACCTTGGACAGCCCTGGTTTGCTGTTCTGGCACAGATGTCAGTTGTTGAACAGATGTTGTCTTGTAAGCTCCCCTAAGCAGCTCCATTTTCCAATCAGAATTGTAACTGGAATTATGTACAGAAGATAATTGCAACATTTATAAAAGGGGAGTCTAAAAAAATGGCCTTGCGGCTCAGCGAATTGGGGTCATCCTTCAAGCTGCTGCCCTCCCCTCCTGCTTGTTTCAAAAAAGCCAGATGACTTTATTAGAGTCAGCTGCTGAACAGATACCGTTGGCTTTACAAGCCAGGAAAGACAGCTAGGATACTCTTTTGTCATTAACTTATTTTTTGGCCAGAGAATCAACCAATGCTTGCTGTATCGTCAAACAGGTAACGGTTTCTTGTGTAATTATAGCAAATTATTATAATAGTTATTATAATAATTTATAGCTATTTGTCCCCCAAGCCAGCTCCTTCGTCATGTTTTCACTGTCTGCTCTGTGACTGTCGTGTTGAGATCATAAGCATTTTGGGCAGGGACTGTCTATGTCATATGCAGTCCTGGTCACCTTACTCTTGCCTAATGAGCGAGGTTCTGCATTTGGTAATTACATTGTATCACTGAAACTGCCTAGTAATAACAGGACAAAAATTGTAGCATCTGGATCAGTATGTAATAACTGTAAGGAATCACAAGAATATTTTAATTGTAAAGAATCACAGTATTCTTTTCCCTGTCCTTGCTTTCAAGACCTGTGTAAACTTGTAAATGCATCAGGACTGGATTGTCTATGCAGTTGTCTAATTAGACATTGGCAATTAGTTTAGGCCTCAGCTTGTTAGACGCGATGGCTCTGCTAGTCAGCAGGTGTAAATCAACAGAAAAAAGCTGTTGAAAATCTGACCTATAGATTAAAGAGACCTATATGTGAAGACAAGAAACAGTCTTTGGATATAGCACTACCTGAATAAAATAAATGTGGTTTGGATTAAATCTTCAGTCTGCACAAAAAAAAAGCATCAACCTTGTCATGTAAACCTCTCTGTGGCAGAGAGAACAGAACTTTTAAATAAAACAAAATAAATCTGTGAGCCAAACAAAATACTCCTAAGAGGCAATCCAGACTACTTCAAACAACTTAGACGCTTCTCCATATTTCCCCTTTTCTTCCACATTCTAATCATGATAGTGAGATGATTGTCTAATATCAATATCAGAGCACAGCAGGTAGATGAGATCTTACACTGTAGACATGCTTGTGGTTTGGCTAAGGTCCACTGCTTTTGCAGGAGCTTCAGCTCTATGCCTTTAGGTAAATAGACTTGATTGGAAAATGTCTGTAGATGCAGAATTGTGTGCATAAAATTCAATGTCAAGATCTAAATGGGGCATTGCATACCCTTGGATAATGGTCCATAAAAATAAAATGTGCAAGCGGAGACTTTGCTTCAGTCTCCACTGTTCAAAGATCCTGCTGTGGCAGAAATTACGTCCACCGAAAATTCACTGCAATAACCGGATCCATGCCAATGCAGAATGACAGCAATGCTTCACGTTCAAGAAATAGATTATGTTGTTGCACACTATACAGTGCAAATCATACATGGTTATCTTTATGTGTATTTATTTACATGCATATATATCACACACACATGCACACATAGAATAGATATATATATAATTGTAAGGAACAAGTATATATACTTTGACAAATGATGTTTTCATCATCTTGGGAAGTTTTCAACTTCTCTTAACTATAATTTCATAATAAATTGTTTTGACAGTTTTGACCTTAGAAGCAGTATGACCAATGAGGTTAAAACAGATGATTTTTGTTGAGTACTTTAAACAAGCTGGTAAAGGACAACACTGGTAAAAGGGCAAGTGGTATTCCAAAATACTGCAAAGCCAGCAGGATGGTGGATGAGTTGCGAAAGCCCAGTGCTCCCGGTAGAAGCAGGTGGGCTGGCAGGTGAGCAGGACTCTGTCGAGACAGGTCCCTGTAGGTTTTTGCGTGTCCATGGACCATTTGGCTAGATGCTATACAGCTCTGCGAGACAGATGTCAGAAATGAACAGCCATGAAATCCTTGTGAAATACTCTAAGATCTACAGGTGTCATGAGGGATCTTTTTCTCCTGAGATCAGAGAGAACTGGGACTGGGATTTCACCCGCACCCGTTCCTATTGCTATGGATAGCAAGTGGTGAAAGTGGTCAAACAGAGCCAAAAACACGGAATAACAGAAATTACAAAAATCAGTGATGAAAGAAGGCTGTGTTTGTGATGTACAGCAACTTTGGAAGCATCAGGTATTTTAGTTTTATGGTGATCCCAGCAGTTTCAGAGCTGCAGCTGGCAAGGCTTCCCCTGCCCAGCATGGTGATTGTCTCCCAGTTCAACAGAGGAGCCAAAGCCGTGCCGTGTCCCTGCCCTGGAGCTGGCACAGAGACAGGCTGGCTGCCCTTGGCAGGGCTGGTTTCCTTCCCCTGGGGTGTCCTGGGAAGTGAAATAACTTTGGGGAAGGGAGAAGGGAGGTCAGTCCTGCTGCTTGAAACAGAAGAGCAAGCTTCCCTCCCCATGCACATGGTCAGCCAGGCTATCTTCTAGAGATGTTGGTCAACTCCTGTTTCCTGAATCAGTGAGGCTGTTGAGATGGCGGTCATTGAAACCCCACTCTGTGCTTCATTGCATTTCCCTCCTCAGGAGGATGCTTTAGCATGGTGTGGTGTTGTGGGAAACCCCTTGGGGTGTATCCAGCTCTGCAAGCCTTCTCTGTAAGATGAGGGGGCTCAACAGCAGGCAACAAGCAAGAAATCAAAGAGGAATCAGTCTCAGGCTGGCTATCTATAGTCAGACAGAAAGCCTTGGCCTCAGCTGACAGCCTTGAAATATGTCAAAGCTTCCTTTTGCTGGCCCAAAGAGGCCTGGGAATTATAGCCCCATGGCTGGGGGATTTGTTGCCCTCCACAAGAAGTCACCCTGGACACAATAAAAGCAGCCTCCTTGCCAGAGGAGCCAAGGCAATAGAGAAGGGCGAAGGAAGCTCTGAAACATTTGCTTTCTGGATTTTGACTGCCAGATCTCTCGGGTGAGTCTGGACTCCTCACAAAAATGCTTGATGGGAAGAAACTCCCTAGGAAGGGATTGTTCTGTATTGTTTTGAACTTGAAGGCCTCCAGTTGACTTGGGACACTGCCACCAGCCACCTAAAGAAAGCTTGAAGCCTTTCTACACAGGGTGGGGTAAAGTCCTACTGTGAATGCACAAAAGGCCTTCAGAGGCATAACTTTCCCTGGGACATAATCTTCTTGCCACACTACATTTTGTGGTTGAACACAAACTGAGTGGTTTGGTGCTTTTAGTGACAAAATTCTGCTGAGGTTTCTCTTTCCCCTCCCACCCTCCTGTTGCTTTTACTCCATGTTAACATGAGATTTTCCCTGGAAATCACTTTCTATTGGTCCTACATGCCTGCTATAGCTTTTTTTTTTTTTTTTGACCAATGTCTCTTCTTTAAAAAAATGCATAAACAATCCAAAAACGGAAAACTGGTTTCCTTGCTCAGGGGTAGAAGACCTCACTGGCTTCAGCATCTCCCTCTCTCTCACACTCACAGTTGTTCCCTGAATCTTGCATTTTAGGCAGTACACCCTCAAGGGAAGGGGAGAGACTTTTTTCACCCATTCTTCATTTCTTCTGGTCCCAACTTTAATTTCCCCTCCCACGAGTATGCCCTTCCCACCAGGGATGCTGGAGTCCTCTCAAGCTAGAGGAGCAGTGACGCCCACCAGTCCCTCTGCATGTACCCTGACACTGAGATGCTGGGCAAAATGTTGGCTCATATACATCCAGCTTGGTGCTGTGGTCTTGTGGCTGGGGCTGTCGCAGCGGGGAGCTCAGCAGTGTCGGTGTAGGAGCAATGTGCTCGGGTGGCTTTGGTGCTTGCCGCCTGCTGCAGACACCCTCAGCACCACGGTCTGCAGCAGCAGCTCTACAGGGACAGCTGCTGCATGTGAGTTTGGATGGTAATTTCACGGGAATTCTGGGATCTCAAGTGTTAAAGTTATTTAGTGGCTGTTTTGTGGATATCTCCTTGTGTGCAACACCCAAGTTGTGTCTAAATTCTTTTTTGGGGAGCCAAGTGCTGCTTTGGAATATTGTTGTTAGACTGTTCTTGCCTCAGTTTCCTTAGGTACATAATGGAGGTTACAATGTTTTCTGGTCTCACAAATGTGATGATGCGTATGTTTAAAGCAGTCAGTTTAAAACAAAGTGAAATGAATCTTCCATATGTTTGTGATGGATAACCAGAACCCTGGTTATTTTGGTGGTTTGCTAAAAGATGGTTCTAATCAAAACTCTACAGCCTGAACTACATCTGTGGGAGTCTGCAGATGCATTTTGTATGGAGTGCAGTAAAACAGAACAGGTACAGTGCTGAGACTGCTAAAACTCTGCTCTAAGTACAGTTTCTTTAAAGACATCTTCAATAAAGATCAAGTCTGTGACAATGTGAGAGATTGCAATGTGCTATGATAAGAACTTCCCCTCTCTGTGGAAGGCATAAAGTTAATTTGATTTATTAACTCAGATACACAAAATAAACTCAGACTCTGTTTTCTACTATTTGCAACTGTGACAACGCCCAAGGCCACAGCATGAATTGTCCTTAAATTTGATTAGCACTACAAAATACAAACACAGAAACAGGCAGAAAGTATAGGCAGAGCTTGCCCTGTTTTTCTGCTTAGTAAGGTGGCGATGGGAACTGCCTGTAAGATGCACCACAACAATTCAGCTTCAGCATAGAGCTGGAAGCTTGACCTCTGTGGGTCATGGTGTACGAACTGTGCCCATGTCCTATTTAATTGATGTTCTGCTTAACACTCTGTTAAGCACCAGATTTGGAAATTATCCAGCTGGTGTGGAGGAAGGAATGGAGTCTATTTTCCTCTGTTCATTCCCCCACCACTGTGCTGAAGACAGGATTTGGCTTTCTGTTGGGATTTTAATCATTACTCTTTAAAACGGGTACAGAGCATTCATGATTTTCTCTCTGCCTGTTACTCAGTAAGCAACATTAGGACTGAACTGTGAATGGAGCAAGGCAGTGGTGAACTGCTCTACTTGCAGCCCTGGGGTCAGAAGCTACCTGGTTTCTCATTCAGCAACACTAACCCATTGCAAACTTGCTGGTGACAAATTTTTAAATACGGCAGTGAAAGGATTTGGGTTACTCCAGGTTAAGCAAATCCTCCTTTTCAATTATAAATGTCTTTTCCCCTCCACCCTCCAGTGTGGTCCAAAGATATTAGCTTTATATTCTTTAACTACAGGAAAAATTGGACTAGTGAGCCAAAATAGTCCTGGTTATCAGTGTTCCAGATAATAAATACTGTGCTTGTAACCAGCACACATAAAGAAATGTATTGACCAGAGATGATTCACATACAGAATCAGGCCACTCGTGTGAATGGAAGGAAAAGCTAAGTTTGTTTTATATATTAGAGTGCAGATGTTATCTCTATTTACAGATAGACAAGTTGAAACTCATAAAGGCTGAATTGCTAGCCAAGAAAAGACAGAAAAAGGCAGTGGCAGGTCTGGGGAAAGACTGGATCTTCTGTCTCCAAATCATCAGCTCTACCAAGCAGCAGTACCTCCCTTTAATTAATATTTCACTGTTAAGTGTTGGGAAACAGCTGAGTAACTTGCACATTACACTAAAAGATGTCTTGTTGGCATCTTTTTGGCCATGCAGGACATGAGTTAATGTTCCTCCATTTTGGCACTGAGAGAACTGTATATGGTAAAGAGGAGCTGTGCCTGGTCTTCATGAGTGCTCCAAGGTGAACAATTGATTTATTATTTTTCCTACAGATCTTGTTGGCAACCTTGCAAGACATGAATTGCCTAGTTGTTTTTTTCTCAGTAAGTGTAGTGTTTTCAGCATGATAAATATCTTTATTCACATACTTATCTCTCTGAGGACCTCTTCTTCTGCCTTAGCTCTGTTATGCTAAACCACCACCTCTCTTTTCAAACTTGTCTTTCACAGGGGAAAGTTTCAGACTCTTTTTTCACTCCTAAAAAAGAGAGGGGGGAAAAAAGCCTTTGATTGTTTTCGTTCTATATAGATCTTCATATCACTGAAAAAAACGCCACTGGGCTGTGTCATTAAGCATTTTCTTTCTGCTCGTAAAGACTCTACCTCCTGCCTCTTGGTATTTGACTTTAGCATTGTATGTTTGGACCTTCCCAGGTCAGCTCCTATGAGTTATGATCTGAGCTGTGTGTATCCATCTGAGTCTGGGTGTTTCTCTGGGTATTCCAGGTGTCTTCAATGTGGATGTTCTGCAGCTACCCAGTGTGTAAATGCAGAAGCACTTCCCCAGCAGGAGTTAAAAGTGGTTTTCACTGGGGTCTTTAAACTCATCCAGACAAGGAGAAGAAGGCTTAACATGGCTTCAGGCAGCCTGGATGCTGCTAACTTTGCAGACATACAGGCTCTGCTGATAGTCCTGTGGACAGTGTGATGGACAGATGCTCGTGAGGCCTCCAGTGTGGATTGAGGTGCCTTGTGCTCGTAGTCACCCCTGAAGCAGTTCTTTAAGAAGGGCACAAATAGTTCATGTCTTACAAGCTCCTGCCTTTATGTCTAATTTATTTGTGTCCATCTTACAGACAAGCACAGAACAAACTGCATCTGTCCATAAGACTTACTAGTTGTCCCTTTGCTTACATATCAGTCTTGCTACTTCAGCAAGACTAAATATTTTCAGCATTTATTTGGTCTAGGTATTATTTGTCTGCCACATCTCCATCCATTCTGAAATCACTGTCCATGAGTTCACTCCTCTCAGCCCTCCTAAAGTGCAAATACTTACCCCACCTCTGTCAGCACAGAAAACACGTCTCTGTGTTGCCCACTGGTGTCAGCTGCCCAGATTCCTGCACGTGTAAAATATCTTCAGCAGTGCACTCCCAGGTACACAGAGAAATGATACACATCCTCAGATAATGCTAATGGACAAAGTCCAAAGGTTTTCTTCTTTTTCACCATTCTCCTGTCCCTGCGCTCAAAGCTCTTGCATCAGTTAAGTTCACTGACCTTGCCAAAAGTCTTTCTTGCATTTCTATCCTTGCTCAGCTCATGCTTACCTTCTTTTTCTCCCTGTGCCGCCCTTTGCCTCCCAACACCACAGTCCCACTGCTCTAGAGCCCTTCTGGGAAGCTCTCTCTTGTAGGACACTGACCAGTACTGTGTTATGTCAGGGTTGTTTTTAGGTTGCCACCAAACCTCTTGCTTTACTTGGGCTTCTTCACCTAGCTGAGTTTCATCACCTAGGTTTCATCCTTGGCAACTGCAGATAGTATTTCATGCTATAAAACAGTTGGTGGCAAACGATGAATGTCCTCTTGCTGGAGTAAATGAGCAGTAACTAAATCTGGTGTGTTGCTGTTTGAGTGGAAAAAAACAGGCCTGTGCACAAAATACTGCAGAGCATGAAAGTTTAGTGTGCTGTGGCACTGTGAAAACCATGGCCTGCGCATGTCATGTGACAGCATTGCTAAATGAGCTTTGAAAAGAGAACATTTTTCTAGTGGCCTCTTAAAGAACGTGGGTGGCAAAACAGCAACAGTAATCAGCAATGTTAATTGCAGTCACACATCAGTTTTCATCGGTGTTTACCGACTTTCCATATAAAAGACGTTGTTACACTTGACAGCTGAGGTCAAGTTAGCTAATTATTCACAGCATGTTTACTTTCTCCCAGGATTGTCTAGCAGGAATTCTACCCTGTGTTTTAAAGCTATTTCAAGCAAAAGGCCTGGAGTGAAATTGTCTAATTGATTTAAAGATATTTGTAGCTAACCTGCCAATCAAAATGATTCAGATAACTAGCTGGTGTGCTGTCTGGTGAAACAGACTCCACTCTGCATTGCACTGATTGATGTGTGGAGTATTTCTGAGGAATTGATCTGCTTTTTTCCAAAACGTTGATTTCGGTGAAATGGTGTTACTACATATGCAAAACCGTCAACTATATCTGTTGCTAAAAATCATGGGACTGTGAGTCACTCGTCTTTCATGACTTATGGTGCTGTCACTGATTCACTGAAAATGAATGTCTATACTGCACCCGGCACGAACTGAATGAAAGCTGAAATGCAGAAAGCAATCTAACCAAAGGGCCAGAGTGTTTGTCACTGGCTAATTAGGGTTAATTATAAGGCTATAGTTTTAGAAGGATGTTTTATAAGGTTATAGTGTTTCCAGTTACCCTGTGTACTCGTTCAGAATGGACTTGTTCCTTTATAATACTGTCTCCAATGTTATCTAACCATAAAATGGGTGAAAAATGTATTTACCCAACTCAGAAACATATAGGCATGGTAAAGTGTTTTGAAAGGATTGTTTTAGTCATTGTGTAACAATAAGTTTGTTTTCTTCAAGTTATGGAATATGACTTTAATATATAAATGGAGGAAATTAGGCTTTCAGTCACAATACTGTCTGTTCTGTGATTCTGTGATTCTGTGATTCTGTTTATAGGCCAAATACAGAGTGGATTAAAAAACAAACAAATGAGCAAACAACTGTAACTTGTGTTTAACTATATGACTTGGTACAAGACTCTGTAGTGAAGACAACTGGTGATTCAGCTTTGTCAGTAAATTATACTTTTTCCAGACTCATTAATCATAGAATCATAGAATCATAGAACCATTAAGGTTGGAAAACACCTCTAAGACCATGAAGTCCAACCATTAACCCAATACCACCATGCCTATTAACCCACATGATGAAATGCCATGTCTACATGTTTTTCGAACACCTCCAGGCATGGTGACTCCACCACTTCCCTGGGCAGCCTATTCCAATGCCTGACCACTCATTCAGTAAAGAAATTTCTCCTGAAATCCAATCTAAATGACCCAGACTGTCTAATGTGACCTTCTGCAAACAAAGGTAACCTTGTCCCAAATTTATCATCCAGTCATTAACAGTCATTGAAGGCTGGAGAAGTCCTGCCCCCAGGACACTTCCAGGAGCTCAGCATCAAACCTGGCTACTGTCCCTGCAGAGAGGAGAGCTTTAGCTCAGACCATCATTTCAGACAGGCCTCCCTTAAGGGTCTGCTCTGGCTCCCGCTTGCTACCCATCTCCCCAATGCCTGGTGTTGCCTCCCAGCACGCCACAGCCCAGTAAGAGAGGGGCTCTGCCCCAGTGTAGCTGCCCAGAGCAGGCAGGGAGCCGTGGGCAGCTGTAACAGCAGCGGCAGTGAGGCAGCGCTGCAAAGCGATGGGCAGTGAACCAGTGCCAAGGAGGTCCTGTGGCTGCCCCTGCAGCTCCTCCATGTCTGGGGCACTTGCTGCTGGCTCTTTGCAGCAAAGTCACCATTATTTTATTTGTTTAGAAGCACTGGTGCATGGCCCATCCCCACACGTCCAGAAAAATGAAATGCTTAGAATCTGCCTTACTTCAACCTCCACGTAACTTGTCCTTTGGGAAGTGGTTGGTTAGCCTCCTCCATAACTTGTTGTCAAACATCACCATCACAAGCATTCACAGACAGAGAACAGGGACAGAATTTACATCACATTTTGCAGAACTGACTCTTGCCAGGACCCAAATAAGGACAACCTTTCTCATCCCTTGAGGAGTTCTTGTCACACACTATCTTTTCTTGCTTCCATGTTGATAACTACCTGTGACTGTGCTGTCACCTTTTACATATGTCCTGTATGAACCACCATGATTGGTGGAGCATATTCTTCTATGCCACAGAGGGCTCTCTGCTAGAGGTTCTCTGTACTGAAAGTCCCTAGTGCAAAGGGAACTACTTTTGAGTTTGGTTGGGATCCAGGGCAGGTGGAAGGACTGGCTTCAAGACAAGGTGCCAGGCAACTAAATGGGCACAGCTGAAACTTCACGTGCTTTTTTACTCAGTATTGTGATAAGAGCTTTGCTTATATGTTTGTGATCGACCTTTAGTGATCGCCACTGCCGCTCTTGGGTTTTCCCAAGGCAGCGTGTGCGTTGCTGTTGATACCACTGTAGTGATGATAGGGGACTTGCTATCTACAGCCTCTGTGCCCGCCTGCTATTTTGCAGTCATCAGTCACTGAACAAGTCCTGTGGTCAGGCTGATTCAGGAAGCAAAACATTGCTACTACGCACATCTGTTTGTGTCTGTGTTTGGTACAGTCTTGAGTCAACTCTTCCTCTCTGATCTTCTGTTCCTTATACCTTTTCTTCATTGAATTTTTCTCCTCCTGTCCTGCCTTCTCCCTCCCAAACTTCTGTTCCTTCATTTCCAGAGAAAAGCAATTGCGTCTTGAATTAAAAAGATATGTTTCTAAATCTGGTATATTCACCTTGCTCATTGCCAAAAGTCACTATGCAAATCGTGGAGACGTTGGAGGTTCAAAACACAATGCTGATGTTACAGGAGTCCTTTATCACAGGCAGGGGAAAGACACTTGTAAGACACGTATAGTGCTACCAGCTCTAGGGATTGGCAGAGAAAATGGCATGAACGTTTATCTCTCGGATATTCTCTCAGGAATGCTCTGAAAGCAAATTATACAGGACAGTGCCACGGGATTGTCCCTTGTGTTCACACTGGGCTGGGAAATGGACTTCAAATTGCAACGGGAAAGGAGCTGGGGGCTCTTTATGTCCTGTGGTTGCTCTTCTTGAATCATTTTGGCCACAAGGATACAAAGGGCTTTGTTTTGCTCAAAACAGGAGGGGGAAATATTTGACAAATGCAAGTTTACGCCAACTGTGCTAGTTTCAGTACCCGGTGCAGCACGCGATGCAAGGCTTTGTGCATACTACAAGGAGCAGAACATATGTGTGTATTTATATGGGAACTGAAAAGAAATGCTTTGTCAACTGAACAGGAGCTGGGATGTTTAGGTATCGGTTTCCTAAGTGAGTGTAATGGCATGAGAGCAGTTAGCAGACAATTCAGACCAACACACAGAGCAAAGTTCTCTGGAAGAGAGGTTTGGCCTGGACATATCTGTAGAGTAGATCTCACCTGAAACAGATCTCTTTGTAACGTGTATCAATAATGAAAGCATAAGCAGGAAAGCATCTCTCTTAGGTTTTGGTTCTTCTGGGAAGCATTCCCTTGCAGGCAGAAGAAGGGTTGATAGGGACCCAAACAGAGATGCCTATTTAGTTACACAACCTTCTGGGATGCAGTTGCATCAATAGTCACCCCTTCCAGTCGCTTGTCACTGCCAATCTACTGGATGAGCCACTTGTGGCACTGTTATTTATTTTACTCATTTATTATTAATTATTATTTATTTTTATTGCTTATCTATTTATAATTATAATTATTTATTATTTTACTCACTTATTTTACTGTGGGGATAGCAGAGTCCATCAAGAAGAGCTCAAAAATATATAAAACCACCACCAGCCAAAGCCTGGAAACTCTATATTCCCTCACTTCACTGAACCACTATAGATCCCCAGAGCCTTGTGCCCCAAGCCATGAACCTTGATAATTGCCACAGCAAGCGGAGAGATATTCCTGGGACCTAGAAATTAGATAGGTAGAGGGACACCCCAATTTCAGCTTGGGACATAGTGGAAACAAAGATGTGATATGCAGGCAGAAACTGTCTTCTACAGTTTCATAACTCTTTTGCACAATTCTTGCTTGACCCAGCAGCACTGATATATCATGAATAATGGCAGGCATCTTTTATATGCAAAAACCTTTCGTACAGCTATCGTGGTTTAACTTCATCCAGCAACTAAGCACCAGACAAATGCTCTCTCTCGCGCCAGTGGGATGGGAAAGAAAATTGGAAGACTAAAAAAGAGAAATTTATGGGTTGAGATAAACACAGTTTAATAGGTGAAGCAAAAGCCATGCACTCAAGCATAACAAAACAAGGAATTCAGTCACTACTTGGCATCAGCAGCCAGGTGTTCAGCTATCTCCAGGAAAGCAGGGCTCCATCACATGTAACAGCTACTTGGGAAGACCAACGCTATCACTCCTAATGTGCCCCCTTTCCTTCTTCTTCCCCCGGTTTTATATGCTGACCATGACATCATATGGTACCGAAAATCCCTTTGGTCTGTTGGGGTCAGCTGTCCCAGCTGTGTCCCCTCCCAACTTCTTGTGCAAATCCAGCCTCCTCGCTGATAGGGTGGTGTGAGAAGCAGAAGACGCCTTGACTCTGTCTAAGTACTGCTTAGCAATAACAAACACATCCCTGTATTATCAACAGTTTACAGCACAAATCCAAAACATAGCTACTATGAAGAAAATTAACTCTACCTTAACCAAAACCAGCACAAGAGCACATCTCCAACCTGTCTGGAAAGTACCTAAAATAAGTCATCAGACTCTTCTATAGGGGCTACTGCTCCAGTCCGCTTGAAGCTGAGGGATGGTACGGCCAAGAGCAGAAGATGCCAGGGTCCAGAAGCCCATTTAAAGCAGTCCTCTGGCTCTCAGGAGAAGGGTCTTCACCCCCAGCAGATAGCGATTACTCCATTTCTCTTCTTCTTTAGGTATATGAATCCAGAGCAGGACAGCAGTTCAGCAAACCCATGTACCTCATGTTTCTGTTAGGTAGGCAGTCCTTCTTCTGCACATTTGGATCATGTTTATGCATTGTTTAGGGTATCTTATCTCTGGATTTCATTGTGAGGACTGTGTACATAAAGCCTAGGGCTTAGCATTCCTGAAGACAGGCCAATGTCTGGCCACAGGTCCTCTGAGAGTGGTTTGTTTTGCTGCGGGATCACCTCTCACTGCATGATGAAATGTGCTTTTGCTGCCTTCTGCTCAGCAATGGGGTTTTCAGACACTGGTCCTACCAAGGAGCATCATGATTTTAATGGGGAAAACAAGGGGATTCAACTGAAAGTACAGCATGTCTCAGTGGGTGATTGCAGTCAGTTACTTTCCACAACATTTCTGCTGTGCATAGAGCAGTCTTTGTCCCTGTGCAGCTGAAATATTAAACAGGCTAACAAGCCACTCTTGGCCTTCCTTTACACGTAGTCATCCCTGCCCACCACCTCTCCCAGCAGTTAACCATTTGTCAGGGAGGACTGGCTCCTCCGCAGAGAGTCCACCAGCAAAGAGGTCAACCTCTTGCCAGTGTGGCTGAATGAACTTGCTCCTTATCCTCTTTGTAGCAGCAGGGTGTGTACGTATCAAAAAGAGATAAACTAAGTTGGCAGAAACCACCTTTCACAATTTCATAACTCTCCTGAGCAATTCTGCTTGTTTGCAACCATCACCACATCAGTCACGCCACTGGATTGCTACGGGAGCTGAATGAGAACATCTCCTTCCATTTGGTGCCCACCTCAGGAATGGGCTTGGCTCCCTCACGTTGCATGGAGCAGTAACAGCCCCAGTGGAAGGAAAGCACTGAGACCACCGATCCACCCGTTTGCCTGGGGTGCCCCCCGTCTTTTCTCTACATCAACTAATACTGAGGCCTCTGGGCCACAGTACCATTGCACTACTTACCTACTCAGTAGCTATACCGCCAGCTAAGGTACCCATGAGAAAGGGTATTTTAAACCCTGTCAGCTGCCCTTCCTTCCCAGGCTAACATGTTGCCGATTAAACTGTCTTGAACCAAAGCTGAGAAAAACATGTGTTCTGCATGTGTATCTAGCAAATAAGCAAAAAAAAAAAAAAAAAATCTAGTCTGTTCCATCTTTGCCTTTGGAATTCTACTCCTGATTTCCATTAATCTTCTCACAAACATTTGGAAATCATAAGCTCAGTCCTCTGAGGTTTTGTGGTCACCCTGGATGTAGACATAACTCCAGAGCAGAGGCGGGAGATCTCTCTGTACAGAGTCTATTCTACAGTCCATTCTACAGTCCTTTCTCTCAAGGACAGAGAAGATATAGTCTTTGGTTTTTGAAAGAGGCTCTCCTGCTTAAAGTAATCACCCCTCATGGTTTTTAGCTGCAGAAACCAGACACCGGTCATGGGGATTTTAGGCTACAAAGAAGCCCACCCAGCATGTTGAAGACGCCCTTCACCAATAGCTTTTCCTTTCCTCCCTCTTCTGCAGATGGTTGTCAGAAGGCCTTAGAGATTATCTGCGTTCCTGTGAGCTATTTATACTGAAATATTTTGTGTTGAAAGATGTAAGCCCTTTGTTTCCTCTGTATGTACACAGTGATCCCTGAGGGCAAGCAAATCATGCTTTGTTTTGGATCAGATACATTGTGAATTACTGTTGTAAAGCAGCCGCAACTGCACTTTTATGAGTCAGTCTCACCTTTACGCTTCCATGTGTCACCAGGCACTCTCCGATGTCTGTGCAGCTTTCCAGTTCCAGATTACCCTGGTTAAAACAAGTCTAATCCCCACTTGGAATGATGCTTCCAAAACATGTTCTCTGAAACAACATTTCTTGATAAGTTTTCCAGGCAGAGAAAGCATTTAGCTCCCTGGCTGAGCAAAATAAGGAAACCCTGCAGTAACACGGTTGCCCAATTTGGCTGGCTGACGTGTTGGATTAGGCAATCCTCATATGTAGTGTAACCCTCATATCCTAAAATAAAATGCATGGGGCCATAGAGTATTCCCTGCTCCTGTGAATGGAGAAGGACTATGCTTCCACACATCCCAGGTGAGAGGATCTAAAAGGGAAACATGGAGATGAGAATGGTACAAAAACCCAAGCAGGCAAACATACAGATAGATTTCACCTTAGACATCCCCCCTCCTTCCTCCCTGACTGCAGCAGAATAGCTCGTCTGCTCGAGCGTATGGTCAGACTTGCTTGGGAAGAGCAGGCTCAGAGATGCAACCTCGCAGAGGGACCCTGCTGCAAGTGCCCAGGTGGGGATACTTCCATATGTCCCTGCATTGTGGAGAGCACTTGCAAATGTAGGGATCTGAACAATCAGACAGCTCCTTATCAAGCCAGCTTGATGGGACTGGAGACCGTCTGACCAAAAGTACCATGGGCTTTCCAGCCCCATACGCAAGGACTCAGTCTAAGAGAAAAATCCAGAAGTCCGAAGTCTGTATATTGGGTTTGGAAGGTAAGTCAGCTGGCAACATAGCACAGTCTTTCTTGTCTCCAAGCCAGAACACTTCTCATCCTCCCCTCAGCAATGCGATGAATCTGACAGGACCAGAGGCAATGGGCACAAGCTGAAAGACAGGAGAATACAACCAAACATCAAGAAACACTTATTTTACTGTGAGGATGACTGAGCACTGGCACTGGTTGTCCAGGGAGGTGGTGGAGTCTCCTCCTTTTACATGTCAAAACAACACCTAAATATGGTCCTGGGCAACTGACTCCAGGTGGCCCTACTTGAGCAGATGTTCGAAGAGATGACACTTACATGTCCTTTCCAGCCTCCACCATCATCTGTGATTCTGTGAAAGGTCCCTTCCCCTGAAGTCTCCTGCACTCTGTGAGGTAGCAGGGAAGTTCAGCGTTAGCAGCAGCCCTCTGTTACAGCCTCCAACAGGGAGACAGTTTTCTGTGACCCAGTATGAGTCACTGGACTTGCAGGTCAATGGCCAAATTCCTCTTTTTGTTACACCCATTTAGTCCTGTGGGCTTCAGCGAGTGGGAGGCTAATGGAACCAGTCCAGATACATTTTACTAAGCAAAAAATGCATTTTGGTCTAAGCTGTTTCAAAACTGGTCAATAAACAAAGCACATTTTAATATGATGCCCTGAAAAGGTCACCCAAATTATTTCTCTTTGGGAAGACAATTAATTTAAACAAAATTTGATTAAGGAGTAATACCATCCTAAAGGGAATTTTGCTTTTTATTGGACAGTAAAGGTGGCCATCAGCTGCTGAATCCTTCCTTGGTTGCACAATTTAGTGATACAAACACAAAATGCTGTTATGAACTGGGCACTATTTACACTGCTAATTGCCCTGAAATGAGGTTTTGTGCTAAGTGCTAGTTAGCATAAGAAGCATTTCAGTGGCACTCTGTTTTCAAGAATTTAAATGTGAAGACCTTTCTCTTCACCTTAGCTTTTGTTCAAGGGTTTTATTTTCCATTATTTGCAAGTCATCAGTACCATACTTATTAGGCACGCTGCAACCGTAAAAGGCTTCTTCAAATCTGAACATTTTTCCATTTTTGTTTTATATCCTTTGGAGAACCTATAATGATTATTTTCTGAATTGAGACAGCAATATGTACCAAACACCCCCACCCCTCCTAAATAAAAACCCCAAACAAACAAAAAATTTTTATATAAATGAAGTTTCATTTATTGGTCTTTATGAAACTTTTTTAAGGCCAACATGTATGAAGAAGGATAGCAGATGAATCTGGGATGCAGTGTAGTTTTATTCTGCTCTATAAAGCCACAGTGCTGTAGGAAGAAGTCTTACTATTACTACAAACATTTCTGCAAAGTAACAAATTATTTCTAATCAATAGGTTTATTATAAATGATTCTTTTTACACAGAACTACTCTAGGATATTTCTGTTTTTTTTAAAACCAGACATACTTGTGGAGAGTAAAACAAATTATTTGCTTTATTAAGTGGAATATTCATAATCATTAGATTTCTGCTTTATATTACCAAAGGGAAATTCTCCACTTCTAAAGATAATAAAACATCCAGCTGTATTTATAAAGAACCTAGACAACAACTCCATGTTTTTTCTCAGTTTTTTTCTCTGGCTTCTTCCTACCTCATATGCTGCATAGTCTCCTCTGTCTACCAGCCCTGACTGCTGGGATTGAGTCTGGTATTAAAGACTTAACAGAGACCTTTTGTTACTAACTGCATGGTTATGACAAATGGCAGATTGTTAAGGCAGGAGCTGTGTTATCAAACATCAATCAAGAGTGTGCTAAAAACTGTGGCTCCTTGTTCAGAATTCAGATGTGGAACAGGCATCATCTACGTTGGAGAAAGAGACAACTTAAACACTAGCTAAATAAAAACCTTAGAAAGAAAGAGGAATGCAGAGGTGCGCAAGGAAAATCGGCAAGCGTGTCACCAAGTGTGTTCTTGTTTACTTGCTTTTGATAGAAAAATCCTTAAAAGAGGGAATCTTTAAAAGTTGACCACAATGAGGTGAGCCCTGAGGACTTATGGAGAGCAAGTGACCTATCTGCCTTTAAGGAGGTGGAAGCGAAGAAAAGGAACAAATCCAAGGAATTCACCTGAACGTGGAAAACTACTGGAACAAATTGTGAAATAGCCTGTGAGCACTTGGAAGATAATACGGTGCTAAGAAATGGACAGCATGGTTTTGTCATGAGTAAAGCATGTTAAAGAGAATTTAGGTTCTTATCTGACATGGTAACTCATTGTACAGGATTCATGTTGCAAGGTTTTGGTAGCGGTGAAACTGCAGGACTGGCTTCTGTGAGAAGATGCCAGAAGCTGCCCCCCATATTAGACAGAGCCAGGGCCAGCTGGCTCCAAGACAGACTGGCCACTGATCAAGGCCGAGCTCTTCAGCAACAGTGGTAGTGCCTCTGTGATAACATATTTAAGAAGGGGAAAAAACTGCTGTGGAACAGCATTTGGAAGAGAGGAGTGAGAATATGTGAGAGAAACAACTCTGCAGACATCAAGGTGAGCAGAGAAGGAGGAGACGGAGGTGCCTCAGTGCCGGAGCAGAGATTCCCCTGCAGCCCATGGTGAAGACCACGGTGACGCAAGTTGTCCTCTTGCAGCCCATGGAGGTCCACAGTGGAGCAGGTGGATGTGCCCTGATAGAAGCTGCAGCCTGTGAACAGCCCATGTTGGAGCAGGGATCTGGTACGAGCTGTGACCCATTGAGAGGAGTCCACACAGAAGCAGGTTTTCTTGCAGGACATGTGGCCTATGGGGGACCCACGCTGGAGTAGTACATTCGTGAAGGACTGCAGCCCGTGGAAAGCACCCATGCTGGAGCAGATCATGAAAGATTATGTCCCATAGCTGGGATCCCATACTAGAGCAGCGGAAGGGCAGAAGAAGGAAGGAGAGGCAGAGAAAACATGTGATGAACTGCTCACAACCCTCATTCCCCTGTTCTGGTTGAGGGGGAAGTGATAGAGGAGTTACCAGTGACATTGAACCTGGGAAGAAAGGAGGATGTGGGGAAGGTGTTTTTAGTTTTGCTTTTATTTCTCTCTGTCCTTTTCTGTTACTAATTGGCAATAAATTAAATTCATCTTCCCCATGTCAAGTCTGTTTTTCCCATGACGGTAGCTGGTGAGTGATCTCCCTATTCTTATCTCAACCCACAAGCTTTTCATCTCATTTTCTGACCAACCTGCTAATAAAAGGGAATGAAAGAGCAGCTTAGTGGTCACCTGGTAGCCAGCCAAGGTCAATCCACCACACTCCTCCAGCTGATGACAGGGAAGCGACTGACATAATTTATTTCATTCGTAATAAGACTTTGGGTAAGACTTCGCTAAAACATTCTCACAAGGAAAGCAGGGATATACAGTCTACACAAAACTACTATAAAGTAACCACAAAATTCAGAGCAGGCCACAATATTTGCTACCTGACAGTCGTGGCACATGAAATAGCCCCTTTCGGTTTGTGATTTACATCCCTGTAAAACAGAATTCTATTTTATGTGAGCAACTGATACCAACCTGTGCAGGCAGGTTCAACACTCAGAATGATCTCATTAAACAGAAGAAATGGCCTAGACTAATTAATTTTTAGAAATGTAGACAATGAGAAATCATAGACAAAATAGGAAAAGAAGAGAAGCTTGCAAGGCAACAATAGCACAGAATAGGATCTACAAACAGAATATGAAGTATGATACTTAGGTAACTAAGCAAATGCCACCCTGGGACATATCAGCAGGACTACTGTAAGTCAAACACAGGAGGTAAACGTTGCCATTCTTTTACCCCCTTTTGAGTAACAAATCTGTAGAGAGACCCTTCAGCACCTCTGACTTTCAGATGTCAGCTTTGGATACTGCATGACAAAAAAAGATGTAAAGAAAACAGAGACATTTGAATGAAGAGCTATGAACCTGGCAAGCACTTTAGGAAACAACATTTGTGAGGAAATGTTTTAAACACAAAGTTTGTTTTGCTTTTCAATATGCTAAAAAGGGAAGACATCCAGCAGAAATGCCACAGAAGCACACAGAGAAGGAAAGCCACAAAACTGCTAACCTTCCTGTACGTGGAAATGTTAGCAAATGTTACATATCAGAAGGAAAATTTGTTCTCCGAGTGCCCTCAGTCTATGATAAGAAAGAACTAACAGGAAGAAAAAATAGAAAATAATTTCTTAGTAAGGTATCTCAGCAGCCATTACTTAGAGAACCCCCAAACTCTGTTGCTGGAGTATTTTAAAACACGTTAAAAAAACACTTGATAAGGGATGGCTACGTTTACTTGATCTTTTTCCGAACAAGGCAGACAGATTCCCATTTTGAGTCCCCTTCAATTCTAATTTTCTGCAGTTTGATATGAAAATACAGGTTCCGTTCTTTCCACTAGAAGTTGCTCGGCAGCCTTCTCACTTTAAGGGGAAAAAAAGTAATATTTGGAAAATGCTGTGAACTTCTTTCCAACTCTGGTTTCCTGTCAACAGAGTAAAGCCTTGATTCTTACTCAATGCCTTGAGGGTAGCAGCCTGTTTTTTCAACTGTATGCAGTAAGTCAGTACTTCCAGTAGTATTTTAATCTAGTATGGTTTTTTAATCCCTTTTTATGCAGCACTGCAGTGCTTTAGGTACATCTTTTTTTGAAGTCTTGTGCTGTTTAAATGGTTACAAATACCAGCAAGTGCCAGTGCTTCTCTAACACTCTTTCTATAGGAAGCTGGCTGAAAACCTTTCTTCCAGTCTCTTGCAGGGTCACATCCCATTTTCCAAGCATGTCTGTGCCTCCCTTCCCCGTATGCTCCTGTGACATTTATGCCGTTTTTCTTCTCCAAACACTTACACCATCAGTAGATTGAGTGAAAAGCAATAAACACAAAAAGACATGTTCAACTTCCAGAGTTACTCGGTTTATGTCTACTTTGTACAGCAACATATGCCGACCTTGAGCCTAAAGCCCTTGCTGTCTTGGTTACCTGCTTCCTCAGTAGAGTTTCCTAGACTTAAAACCATGTTAAATGCTGCTAAACTCTCTCAAAACCACAGCTCTTCTTTGCATTTGTCCTCCAAGTGAGAAACAGCCTGAACAACAAGAAGTTGACTTTTATGTCAGATACCAGATCCACCACCCGCCTTTTTTTTTTTTTCTTCCTGCTACTATGTCCCTCCCTCTTGTGATCAGGAAAACAGGGATTTGTCCCCATCCAAAATATTCAAGGATTGAACAAAGTACCTGATACAATGTTCAGCTTTTCCTCCTAAGCACCTGAAATCATTGTCAATCATTCAGGCTAGATATATACATGTCGTTCCTTTTCCACTTTTATAAGCAAACCTCCTATATTAAGGAATTTTTTAAAGTCTAAGTATTTAAACAGTATTAACATAGCAATGTCAACAATGAATCATTATTGTTATTTAACTGCAGGAAGGACTTTGGGTGTCACAGCATGAGCGAATGTTTATCAGAAAAAGGTGTTCCAGAATAGTGGCTAATCCTAACCTTAAATATTTACCACATCTGCAGACTCAGTGTCACACCTCTGTGTCCCGGCTCAGCGTTTCTGCTGCACCAGGGAACACACTGACTGAGGCCCAGTACGATTATTCCAGGGAGGTTTGATACTTTTCCAGGAAAACTCTTGAGTACATAGCTGCTGGATGTTGGCAATGGGCATGCAGACGATGTGGCTCTAAAAACATCTAGTTCAGTACACTGCAGCTGCTGGGAAAAAAAGGACACTTCCCCTTTTGGTGAAGAAAGTTCTGTTTTGACAAACTTCCAAGAAGAGACATCGGCAGCTGCTGAACCCAGGACACTTTTGGTACCAGTGATTATCAGGAGCCATGTTATTTAGGCTTTTTCCCCCCAGGCAGGTTCCCCAATTTACTGTAATTCACAGTTTTAAATACTGCTGCAGACACAGTTTTATGCTTTTCACAATGTGTTAACTAATTATGGTCAAGGCTTGTTTTCTGAATTAAGAAATTTTTCCATGACTTATTTAAATTTCTAACAAGATGGCTTTGAAGTGATGTCCACATATGGCTTGAGATATCATATTTAAAAATTGACCATAAAACCTGCAACAGATTTTTGTCCTCTTTTAAATTCTGCTAATTTTTAAAGAGCTTCTTCTGAGATGAAAATAACCTACCATGTGTGGGACAAACAAAGCAATAAACGCATTCCAGCAGGGAAAGCACACTAAACAAGAAATCTTACATTCAGTAACATATGTTCTTTCTGTCATCCCTTATCGGTTTGCTCAGCATCTTTCTGAGCTGAAGGGACGCAAAATGTTGTACAGGCACCTCTTCAGATACGGGGCCTCAGCACTCAAAATGTTTTGTTTCAGTATGTTCACGCTGTTTTCCCAGAGTGACATCGGTATTAATCATCCTGCTCAAACCTCTGATCTGGTGGCTCAGATGTGTTCATCACCAAAGGTGAGGCAATCCAGGGAAAGCTTCATGATACACGGTGCTTTTTTCTGATGGTTAGATTCTCCCTTTTTGCAAGGCTTCCCAGTACCACAGACCATGCATAGGTGGATTACTACTTTCAGGCCTTTCTACAAAGTGTATCTATGCGCACTCAAAATCTACTTATCCCACGATACTAATATTTGTGCTAGCTCCAACACTTGCCATTATTAATAACTTTTAATTATTCAAGACTTAAACTCTGGCCTTAATCTCGCATCTAGAAGATGATAGGGAATGTCCTCAGCATTTTAATAATGAGCATTTTTGCCATAAACTGTATCTCGAGATCCATTTTCAGTAAATCATAGCAAAATGGGGTTCCTAACCTTAGCTCTATCCAGCAAAGTAATACCAATGCTAATGAATAGTAATTAGCCATGTTTGTAAAGCTCTGCTAAATGCTATTAAACACCTGTGGCCCTGCATCCATAGATATTGTATCTCAATGCTGGGTGATGAAAAGCCAAATTAAATCCTCAGTTATGCCGGCAGACACAGTGTTCAAAAAAGTAACAGTGGTAAATACAATCTTGCTGCCCAGCCTTTCTGGAAAGCTGCTTTTTCAGCTTGGTACCATCGGTGATCAGCCCACTGGACTGAGGATACGGAGGCAGCCGCAGCACATGCGCGCATGTATTTCACTACAAACTGTGGGAGCTCACGCCCACAGAGCTGTGATCACTGCTGGGCAGATCAACACCCACACTTACTTTACGCTGTAAAGAGAAATGCTGTGTCCCAGTACTGTATCTTCTGACAAGGCTCTCTTAGGATAGAAACTACAAAGACTTATGCATCCTAGCTAATAAACAGAACCAGGCATTTAAGATGCACTTTTTTTTCCAGCTACTCTTATCAGTGGTTTTGGTTGGTCCTTCTTACTTCGTTTGGCCTGTATTTTTCGTAAAAGTGGCAAGCCTTAGGACTTTTCACTCTATCTGTTCATTTGATAGACCCCAAGACAGCCCCGAGACTCTTCAATGGTTGTGATGTCCTTGTCCTCAGCATATTCACCTGAATTTCTTCCCGCTCCGACTGGTGCTCCCCAGTTTGGTACCTCTGAACCAAGTTCTATTCACCAGTGAGCTCTTCTCTTTCCAATGACAACTGGAGCTGGAAACAGGCTGTGCAGCCACCCCCTACCAATAACCTTAATCAATGTTTTCCGATCTAAAGCCCACCCTTAGCTGTAGTTCTGCAAATGCTCATCACCTATTTGTTCAAAACAAAATATGATGTTTGTAGGTTTTAAGTGAGGTTGACCTGCTCGCATTAAACCTCAGATGTTTGCTCTGTTAGATACTTGTTCTGAGCATTAAGATGTGGGTTGGCAATGACCATTGCTCTTCCAAAACTGACTTTGATTTTTAATTCTGAAAAATATTCTCTCTTTTTTTCTGCAGACTCTGGTTTGTTCCATCTAGCAATGAAATTAAATGTCATATGTACTAGTCTCCTGCAGACAAAATCCTGGAATTATCCACACCCAGAGCTAAACCTAGGTCATTCCTCTCTCTTACTACCAAAATTTTATTTGTTCTTGCAAGACATATCTTTGATCCTTTTCTAGAAAAGCACCAAGTCCATCTGCCCTTTTGGCATGGGATAACTCTATTTACTGCTAATTGAAATGTTACAGTAATTCAGACTTTCTGCCTCTTTAATTTCTGCTCTAGGTTTTTAAAACTCTAAACCTGGACACCATATTCAGGGGACATACTGCAGTGCAGCATTTCAGACCAGCAACTGATTATTTTGGCTAGTTAGATGAAGCCTCCAGAGTTCACCTTTTAAGCGATCTTGGCACCCTTCATTGTTCACTCTGTTTTATGGTGGTAATCCCAACGTTGCTGTGATCTGCCCTATAGCTTCCTATGGTGGCTTTCCTTTGGGCTTGCTGCTGCTTCCACTGAGAAAAACTTCTTTCATTTCCTTAGCTTTATGTTAGTGTCTTAAACTTCTGTGTCTTAAACTTCTGTCTAATCTCCACCTCCCAAGCCACAGCTTGTAGCTGTTGCCCCATTATATTCTCTGCCACTACTGAAAAGGATTTGGCTTCATCATCCCTCCAATTTCCTTTAAAATAGATGTAGGCTGCTATTAGACCAACCCTGAGTCTCTCTTGCCAAGACTAAACAAGCCCAGCTCCCTTTTACCTTCACCTTGAAGGCCATGTGCCTTATTCCCCTAACTATTTTTGCAGCTCTTTGCTGAGCTTTTTAAGGTTTTTGACATCCTGGTAGGTCCAGAGCTGGTCTCACCAGTAAGGAGGTAATAATTTCCCTGCATCTGCTGGGCACACTTCTCCTGATGTAACTCAATGTGCAATTTGTACTACCTGTAATAAGAGCAGCCTATTGCCTCTCACCACAAGCCTGAGATTCCCTTCCATCTAGTCTCAGCTGTTCAGTTCCCAACCTGTGCTGATGCGTGGGGTTATTCCACTCCAGGCACAGAACTCTGCACTTCTTCCTGCTGCATTTCAGGAAGTTCTTGTTGGCACAATTCTCATCTTTCTCAACATCCTTCTGGGTTAAAGCTTTGTCACTTGGTATATCAATCGCTTCCCCTCACTGAGAATCATCTTGAATTTACTTCAGGGTGCACTCTCCTGCTACCATCATCCAAATCATTGATGAAGAAGACATTGAACAATACTGGACCACTGTGGCACTCCACTTGTTACTGGCCTTCAGCTGGATATTAAGCCACTGACTGTTACACACTTTAACCCTGGCAGTATAACCATTTTTCAGGCCACACTGCTGCATCCCATACTTTCTCAACTTGAAAATAAGAATACTGCGAGTGATGGTGTCAAAAATGTTACCAGAGGCAATGTATATTATGTTCACCACTCTTCATTCATGTAGCCCATCTTTTCATCAGCAGCCATTTTCCAACTGTCAGGAACCTCCACTAATTGACACAATGTTTTGCAGGTAGACATCAACCTGCCAATCACTCATCTGTGCTGGTTTCACTAGCTGGATGATTCCTACAGCAAAGAGTCTCTCCCCTCGTTTTTGCCTTAGGCTGAGGAAAGCTTTCTCGGAGGTATGATTCGGATTGCAGTTGCTGTCTCTCTACTCTGTTCTGTGGTATCTTGAAAACTCCTTCATTTTCCTTTCACTTTATCTTTCTGATAAAAATACAGCAGTTATCTTTATGGGAGTGTCTGTATGTTTGCTAAAAAAATCTTTCAGAGTTGCTCTTGGGTTAACTGAAAGCTGTTTAACACATCAAAAATTTCAGCTGCTGTAAGAAATAAGGCTACTGTCTTCCTCTTGGCACCCAATTTCAGGCAGATAGAAGCTGAAATGCTCCTGAAATTTCCCAGTGTTTTTCCACCTACCCAGAGGCTGCCAGTGGAAGTTGTGCTTTGCCTGCTGCAATTCTTCATTAGTGTGAAGTTTTCGAGCAGTTCTCAGTGCTTGAGATGTTTGCAGGGGCTGTCCTCTGTTCAGTGTCTAACTCCAGTTGGATGCATGTGATGATAAAACCTACAGAAAGGCCTGCTCAGTTCCTCTGGATATGTGAAGGCTAAAAGGGGACAGGGTGTGAGATCGACACCCAGACCCTTGACTGCCCACACACTTGCTATTATGCTCCCTGGGTCTGGTCTGGCGTCTTCCCAGGAGCTATCACCAGGCAGGATGGAGAAGACCATGCTCCAGCCTACACAGTCCCCTAAGGCTGTCCCACCAGGCTCTGCATCCTCCTGCATACTCGTACAGCCCCATGGCAACACATAGGTTCAGCTTCATGCCATAGAAACATCACCCTTGTGGGTTGCAACACCGCCCTTAGATTATTTCAGAGTCTTTGAACTCAAAAACACATTAAAAAAATAACGACCATGTCTTAGCAGCACAGGGACACCACTTGTAGCACAGAAGAGAGCCAGGGCCAAGTGCCACACAACGTGTGTGGGGCCAGTCTGCCGCAGAGGGCTGGTCCTAAGACATGAAGTATGAGCCGGGCCACGCCACTTAGTGGCAGAGGCAGACTGGTTTCTGGTCCTTTTGTATTTAGCAGTATGGACACAGCATCTCTTTGAGATGCAGCTCGTACAGGCCAAAATTTAAGAACAAAGTGGGATTTTTTGGTGACTCCTTTGATTTGCTAATCTGAAACAGATTTACCAAGTCTTGTTTAATAGGGAACAGCCTTTAAAGCTATTAAATGAATGACTTGCTGATTTAGATCTGGCTGTTTGATTTTGAGCAACTGTTTCGAAACGGCTGGCAAAAAGAGCATGTCCAGTTTTGCTGCAAGAGCTGCAATCAGCTTACCTATTTCTCTCTTCTCCTGTCCCTGCTCCCTCCATTAGTTTGCTTTACGGCTACACACCCAGTCTTTGTCAAATGACGCCTAAAGCAACCCCTTAACCAGACTGCAATCAAAAACTGCTATTAGTGTCCTATTTCCCCTGTGGCAACATCTTCTTTAAAACTTCTATAAGAAGCAGGCCCGCCTCCATCTTCTCTGCCTGAACACAAGACAGGGGAAAAACCTGAGGTATTTGTTTTGTAGGTGTTTGTATTTTACGCCCAGGAGCCCAAGACCCTGAACGTAGTCCCAGGTGGTCCCAGTCCTGTTTGTGTGGTCAGCTCTGAGTACACAACGTCAACCAGCAAAATCACTTTGTGCTTCTGTGACTGCGAGTTCAAAGCTGTAAAAGCAGCATTTATAACCAAAAGCTTTTGAAAACAGCTGTAACCATCTAACTGATCGCAAGTGATACATGTCATTTAGGGTCTTGCAGAACCAGACTTTCTTTTAGTTAATTGCTTGGCTGTGTTATTGCTATGTAAATGTGTGCTTGGGGAGAAAGGACATATACTTTTAAGTGCATTTTCAAGCAAAAGGCACATGACATTACTGTGTTAGGAAGATTAGACAACGATCAGGCCTTTTACCAGCGCTTCCGTATCAAACATAAGTGAGGACAAAGCTCTGACTTGTACTTGCTTAGGTGCTCCTCAACCCGATAGGCACTCACCAGCCTGTTTTGCTTGAATTCAAGCTGTCTCGGCCTTGGTGGGTTCACAAGTTCAGCTGAGATGTGAGTTGGATATTTCTTCAGAGAGGCTGTGAAAACAGGAATGGGAAGGATTCTGGTACACACACATGTACCTGTGCCTAGGTATTTCTGTGTATAGCAACACCTTGGCCAGACTGAGTGGGAGGAAGAGGTGAGGGGGAGGGGAGTACTTTCCAGATTTACAGTTAGTAGAGGAACTTCTTTAAAAATACAGTAACTAAAGATGGGGACTAAAGGGAGAGAGTGGAGCACTTGTACTTCAGTTTGGAGCAATTTTTCTCAGTCATATAATGACCTTAGAGAAACAAAAAGACACCAAACTGCCCTGGTCAGTACAGGAGTAGCAGGCATGACAACTGACATGACCAGGAGATTTTCTGGTGGCTACCAAGTCCTGTGATCTCTTGCTTTGAACAGCCTAATTTATCAGAGCACACACTCATACCCAGCACCTCCCTGGTAACATCTTTCTGTTAAAGAACAAGTTGCTGCAAAGTCTATTTTACATAAATGATTTAAAGTCTCCTTCAAGTTGCTTGTGCAGCCCCTGCGTGAGTGCTGTCTGAATGTCCCTAACGCTGTGCCTCTAGGGTGGATGGGAGCAGGGTTTTCCTCATAATGCTTAGTTACCTAGAATACCCATTTTCTAGTATGTGAAAGCAGCTTTTATGAAAAGACATTCACGGCTTAAAAGTTCTTCTTTAAACTTCATGTTGAATTTGCAGAATAGGACAGCGGTTGCAATCAATGGTCAGATTCTCCCCACTTAGTGAGTGGGGATGGAGAGTCCTAGCACCCCAAGGCATTGGCCAGGCAGACTGAGGGAGGATGATGGATGCAAGAAGTTGGAGATGACCAACTGTGGGCATCAGTTGGGCTCTGTTAAATTCTCTGCTCATCCAATACTTCAGAAATTGAATTAGTGACCTGCCTAGCTTGTCTTCTTGTAGGTCATTTTGGAATGAAAAGTTCAAGAAGAAATGTCAAAGGGCAGTTAATGCTGAAGGCAGTACTTTCTAACTGGTTTCCTTTAGCCAGAACAAACCCTTTCTGATAAACGCGAAGTTCTTTGTTGGGAATGGGATGGAGATGACCACCTATCTCTGAGAGGGTTGAGGAAAAAAAACCCCGCATTTACAGCCTTTCAGCGTTTCATTTCGCCTGCCTCTGCCTCCTGCTGCTTTTAGTTCATGGTTAGAACAGGTCTCTCTACTTTTTTGCCTGCCCATAGTTGACCATGAAAAGAATCAACATCAATAAAAAAAGAATGATGTCTCATGCCAGCTTGGTAAAGCTACATCTACAAGGGAACTTATTGTGTTTATCTGTTTAGTGCAGATCCCTAAAGAAACAAGCTCTATACCCTTGTACGTACAGGTGTGTACACGTGTGTTTAACAGGGGAACAGGTCTGAAGAGTGCAATATTCCTCCAGCAGGACTAAATAAACTCATGCAAGGGGCTATCAGATTCCCAAAAAGCAATTATTTGATCTCCCAGCAGCCCCAGATAGCTTTCTGTTTAGACCACTGGGCAAACGAGGACAGGTGAGTAGCAGGTCACCATGCACATCCTGCTGGGGCCAGCAGCAAGTACAGGGATCTTCATGGGCCATGGTGCACAGTGCTGTACTGCTTCTTCTGGCCCCGTGGCAAGCAGCTGGCAAAGAAGTGAAACAGAAAGAACCCATCTGAGTAGACAGGTAGAGACTACATCAAGACAAATAATTAGCAGCAGTGCATTACACTTTTACTGTGGCGAATGTGCAAGCTGAATTCACCTCAATTTCCTTAGTCTGAAACGCAGATACCACTGAGACCTCTAAAACTCCTGTTGGGCTGCCACCAAATCAGGAAGCACTTTTCTTTCCCACTTGATGTGTGTGAAACCACTGCCATCCTGGGAAAAGAAGTTGCTCTAGATCCTAATTGAAACCCCAGCTTTCCTTTTGTTTTATCTTGTGCAAGGTTCAGAGAGTCCTTGCTGGCTTAATCTTTGCATAAAGGACAGCTTTGAAAAGGGAGGTTCTCTTCACGAGTTCTTGGTGCGAGAGGCAGGTTTTAATTTAGATACTGCAATTTCAGACTTGTCTTTTTGGCGGGGAGTGGAAGTACGCGGCAAGTCCCTATTCCCCTTCCAACGGTAGCAGGGATATGAAACTATCCCTCTGCCTTTGCAATGACATCCGAGAGCTGCAGAACGAAGCTCTTCCTTTTTTCCTGTCTGGCTTGATGAATTTTCATTATTTTTACAAAATGCATCAGCCCCAACAGGAGAAATTGCAAGCAAAATATTGTGCAATGAGTACATAATCACCCAGTAGACTGTGGTTAAGACTTTTTCCTGGTAAGCAGAAGAGCTGTGCTCAAACAGAACTGAAGAAGTCCGGTATCTGAAATCAAGTCCCTCAGATGCCTGCATTATCTGTGGGTTATGGACTGTGACGTAGCCCTAGAGAAGGCATTCACTGACCATAGGTATTCATTTCTCGGAGACAACTCAGAGTCGAAAACCCTATGTGGAAACAAACATAAAATCTATTTTAGATCTTGTATCTCTTGGCTTCTTCTCTTGTCTGGCTTTAATATTTACCACTCATCACGTTGAATTCTCAGAACCCCAGTTCTTAGACACTTACTTGTTCGCATGCATTGGACCAAAAGCCTGAGTGGCAAACGTGGGGCCGGGCAGCCCTGTCACTCAGCAGCAGAGTCCTGCTGTGAATTTAGCTCACAGATTCCACCCCAATTAACAGAACTTCCTACAGAATTGTTCCCCTTGGTAAAATGCTCTGCCAAAAACCCTTTGAAGGGACATATACCTATTCAAAACAAAACTCCCATCCCCTCCGTTCATTGAATGAACTTACAGATAAACCCTGGTCTTCTAAAATATATCTGAAAAATCTACTCCCTTTGCAAATGGCAGGAAGTTCATATTGCAAGAGCAACTAAATGACTCACCCCACATCTATGCTTTTGCTGAAGCAGATAAACCTGCCAAAAGCAGTTTCCAAACTGGAAATAAGTACTTATGTGGGGATATGAGTAATATCAGGCAAATCTCGGACCAGGGCATGTGAATCTGCAATCTATGGTGTTCTTTGTTTATATTTTTTATTGAGGTCAGCGCCCTTGGTTCAAAGCTGCATTGAATAATTTTTGGAAGGACAACCGATCCGTATGGCTACATGTCAGCATCATCAAGGGATCCAAAGGCAACAACAAAAGGCTGTAGTAGAATAAAATGGCCAGTGGATGGGGTGTGATATTTGATGGGTCACACAGGGAATTCTTTTGTCATGAACCAGCAAACATCAAGTATATTTTTCATAAAACATGTAGCTTAATCCAAAATTATCCCTGCTGTATTGTCAGAGAGAACAAGGAAACACCCAGTTACTTTCGCAGTGACTAATAATAATACCACTGCTTAAAAGTAAACAGTGTGCAGAGATCTTTATGAAGAAATGCACAAATTTTTTTGCAAAAAATAATGTTGTGCTCCTACTTTATTCAACTATTTTTTCTCCTTTGCTGCTGCAGCACAGCCACTGACATTTCCTGTGTTAACGCTGGCACGGCAAGAAATATAATGTCAAAGGAAAGAAGAATAGTTTCATAATTAAAATCTATTTCCATAGCATTGAAATAGATGGAATTGCTATCCTTCAGCGGACTTTGGATCAGGTCTCTAGTCTGGTGGTTCTTCATTTTCACCACCCTCTTTCCCCTGGAGCCTTGTAAGCATTGATTAGTTAATGGCTTCAAAGTGCTATTTAAATGCTGAAATACTGTTACTGCCAGGTATTGGAACACATAGGCAGGTTTCTGCTCAGCACATATGATCAGTCTTCCTCTAGCATGGAAGTATGCCATTTCCCTTCTTTGTGCAAATGTGTCTTTATGTCTGCGTATACCTACAATAACCCAGTTCAGTAAAACAAAATAAAACAGTAAATCAAGGATCTATTTACTTTAGTCTTAAAAATCTTGGAGACTTAAGCTGCAATCTCAAGTGAAAGCCATAGATAGCACTGGAGAGGGGTCATGCTTTCAGTTTGAACAGTCCATTCACCGGTACAGGAATGGCTGTCTATGGCTGGGCAGCCACCCCCTACAGGGATGCTCTTCTGAAAAGGACAAGTGCATGCTAGCTGCATAAACCTGGCTTATTAAATAATATTTATAGTAGGAGTACTCTTCAGGTTTTCAGTGGGCCCATGTGGGTGGCAGTTTGTCTTGTCTCCCTAGCACAGTGGTTCACACGTCCGTACACGTACAGATTCTGGTACATGAGACACTTGGCTGGTACGGGAATGTGGTGCGAGCAGTCGTGCAGCCCAGCACGGGGTGAAAACTCACGGAGGCAGCAGCTGTTGCATTGTCGGTGCCGCCTTGAAATTCCTGTTTTCCCCACCTGTCTTCTAAGTAGACTTTTTCAAGCAGAGGGGAATGATGTTGCCCAAGCTTTCAACTCTGCTCCTTTCTGGCACATGGCAGGATTTGGCTGAGTACAAACTTTAGCAATTACATCTTCACATAGTAACATACTTCCTAACTTGGATTTTTGGAATGACTTCATTTTCTTTTGCAATCCACCAATCACCCTCAAAAGGCACTGTAAATCACAATGTTATTCTCAGTCATAACTAGCAAAATAGCTGGGAAGAGAGCTTGAGCTAGTGAAGGCTCGGTTTGGATGCACACATTCCTGAGCTTTCCTTTCCTTTGCTTTTCTCACATGGGCTAGCGACTACTGTCTTGTGGGGGCTTCTACCTGCCTGTCTGACGTTTTTGAGGGTCCAACACTACACATGGTCTAAATAACAAACAAACTGCAAAGGTCAAAGCAAAAGAAACACTTTGTTCCAGTTCTCCAGTTCATTCCAGACTCAGTACTTGTTTTTACTGCAGAAGTCTGTATTTAGTGCACAGGGAACAGTTCATTCCATTTGAATCTCTGGAGCTTTCAGCCCCTTCCCCAAAAAGCAGCCAAATACAGCAGAGTGAAAAACTGCTTGAGGACAGGCCAAACCACACAGTTCAGACACTGACCCAGATCTGTTTTCTGAAGGACTAAATGTTTTGGAGCTCGGATTTTGTTTCATGGTCAGATGAAGGAAGGATTAATCCCTTGGAAAATTAGTCAAGCCCATCTTCTTGTTCTAGCATTTGCACTTGTTCCATAACTTTTGGAGCCACTGAGCTAGACAGATCTTCCATAACAAACATAGCAAGCCAGTGACTTGATGACATAATTTTGAAGATATGACTGCAGAATAGGCTTAGTTGCAAATTAAGTTATTTGTGATGGCTTCATTGGTTTCCTGGCCTCACAGTTTAAAATGAGCATGAAAAAGGTTAGACCTTATATGATAAAAAAAACAAAGAAAGCACACACAGAGCAGTGCTGTCTTAGAATGACAAATGCTTCTCTTTTGTTGTTGTAGCAAAACTTTTCATCCTTGCAGACATTAACTAATCAAAGGTAAGAAAACATGATAAGAAATTTCCTTTATTCTACACTTAGTAATATTTCAGAGTTACTACTGCACAGCTTGGTCTCCTGACATTTCTTGGTGAAAAAGGAAGAAGACCTCCAGGGTTCTTTTTCCGAAGGCAGCACTTTCTGACTCAGGTGCAGAAGCTGGGTTAGGAGCAGGGAAGCTAATACGCATTTGAACAGCAGCAAGCTTTTATAGACTGGACTTAATAGGCATATTGTATAGGCAAGAAAACAGAGGCAGAGAGTTCAACAGCTTTTCAGAGTTTCAGGAATTTCAGATTTCCTCTTCAGGGCACTACATGAGGGAGAATGGTAACATGCTGTGGATTTCATCAGTTTGGGTCACAGTAACCTGCCATAAAAGTGAGATTGTTAAGTGAAATCACACACATGGGCTAAGTGTGCTTTACAGAAAAGACACAGAACAAGCAGCTCAGGCTGTCACAATTTAACCCGCCCCTGAGCGGGTGGCTACACACGGAACTCTGTGTATAGAGATATCCTTCACTCCGCAGGCCAGGGCCCCTTTTTGGAATAAACGATTAGCTGCGCCTCTTGCCAAAGAGCTGTTTGCTGGGAAACTCACACAGCACTTGCAGCACCCGCTGCACCCTCTGAACTTCTTCAGCAAAGTGTAAAGGCATTATTTTCTCCTTACTGCAATCAGAGTTCCTTCCCAGCGGTCATGTTCATGTACAAGCGTAAGATTTTGCAGTTGAAGATCTTGTATATAGACTTATTTTTACGTAGCAGTGCCTATGTCTGCATGATTTTGACCACCTGTGGCAGGACCCCACCGCCGCAGTCATTTGCTCAGCCGTTCCCAAGACTGCTACTCGTGGTCCCTGGGCAAAGCCCTTGCACACACTCCTAGCATCAGAGAATCATAGGATCATTAAGGCTGGGAAAGACCTCTAAGATCATCAAGTCCAACCGTCAACCCAACACCACCACGCCTGCTAAACCACGTCCCGAAGTGCCACATCTGCACGTTTCTTGAACACCTCCAGGAATGCCCACTTTCCTGGGCAGCCTCGCCTCTCCTCACCGAATTGTGTGAAACCCCTTCTTCGCGGCACCGAAAGGCTCTGGGAAGCCGGGCGCAGGTCTCCGCCACCCCCTGCTCCCAAAGCTCGCCCGGCAAAGCGATGCCAGGGGCGAGCCTCCCCCGGGGCCGGGCTCTGCGACCTGGAGGAAGGGGGGACCCGGCCTCGCGGGCGTGCGCCGGGGCTCCCCGCCGAACATTCACCCGCCCTGTGCAGAGGCCGGGGTGAAGCCGCCGCAAGCTCCT
>Ga0065711_1010377_pt1 | contig 35476 bp, 25 predicted proteins | sample Hoacrofraction12_FD_59098 | JGI IMG/M metagenome (GOLD analysis project Ga0065711, IMG submission 59098) | Hoatzin crop microbial communities from Cojedes, Venezuela - Epithelial fraction 12 v2 (version 2) | ecosystem: Host-associated > Birds > Digestive system > Esophagus > Crop | place... | reverse complement strand
GGCAGAGCTGAAAAAGGGCGATGGCAGGAGAGGAGATGCCCCTCTGCCAGGGGAGCAGGGCGAGCCCGCCATGGGGGCCTTGCCGTGTGCTCCTGCTTGAACGAATGCTGCAGCCAAACCGGGTACCGTGGCCGGTCGTCGCCCGCTGAGCACTCTGCTCCCGACGGGCCCAGCCCTCGCCGGGACAGGCAGCGCTGAGCCAGGCCCAGGGGTGAAGGACTCTGGATCTGGGCCATTCGGAAGCTTTTTGGTTGCGTGAGGTTAATAAAAGCCGTTTCCAACAAATACAGAACAGCTCCATCAAAGCCTTAGCAAACCCGCCGGCCGCGGCTGCGTCGCTCCCTAGCTGAGTTAGATGAAAATCCTAGCCTGAGTTAGATGAAAATCCTCCGCTTTGCTTTTTGCTGAACATCACACACCTGTGGCTCTGGCAAAGGCAGCGATGGATGAAACAGTCCTGGAGCCCACAGCACCGCACCCGAGGGCAGCGGGTGCCTGCGCAGCCCGGGCAGCAGCCACTCAGGTGCCGTTATAAACAACCAAGCATCCCATCTTCCCCCATTTCACAGCCACTTTGCCTTGGAGGAGCCCACGATGATTACAGTGATTACCAGTTAGTGAAACTACACCACAAGACACAAGAAACTACTTTGCAACCAGCAGGAAAGACTATGTAAAACTATAGGGGTTTATTTGCTTTAGCCCATTCACTTCAGTCAATAACACCATTAAATGTGAAGTAAAACCCTTCCTTTAAGTAAATCCTCTCCCACAGGAGGAGAAGGACGGTAAAGAAGGGAAGACATGAACCTGGGAATAAAGCCTATGTTTTTCTCCAGGTTGCAGGACATGCATTTGTCCTTCCCTGTTCACTCAGTGACGATAAAATAGGAAGCCCGTGAACGACGAGCGAGGGTGTGCAATGGGGCTGCGGTGCCTCGTGCTCCGGCGGGAGCTGAGCTACGGCAGCGGATCGGTCACGGGGAATTTGACAAGATGAAAATCTCCGCGTCGGTGCAAACTGTCAGGATGTCATTTGGATGAAAATGCTATTTGAATTTTGAATTTGAGAAATTCCGCATTAAAAATAGCTTTGGGCAAAGGAAAAACAAAACTGCAAATTGAAATCCAGATGCTCTTCAGCCTTCCCAAGTTCTACGTGTGATCCCCGCTGCTGTGGTACCACATAACGCACAAAACCAGAAGGGAAGGGACCGTCTGAATACGGTCAAATCTCAGAGGAGCAGCTGATTTCACAAAGGCTCTGGCACTTTGTCAACTAAATCCCAGGGCACTGAATGGCAAGAAAGCTTTAGTCAAAATTCTGAGTGTCTTATGGAAGGAGGGATGTGGTCTGGTGTGAACCCTGTCCTGATCCAGACCCAGCAGGGCACCAAGTGTGCTGAGGGGACAAATTAGCTAACATTTAGCCCTGGCATCAAACACAGAGCACCAGCAGCTCCTGTGCAGCAAGGGTGCATTCAGCGAAGCAGAGGACTCGGTGCCCGGAGGGCAGATGGAAGGGCGTGAGATGGCCACGGTGGTGGGAAGCAATGGGCAGGGGGTGAGGACGTGGTGCCCCAGGTGGGTGGGTAGGCTCAGGCCAGGGAGGGAGGACAGCATGGAAGCAAAAACCTCTCCTGGTTGTAACAGGAACTGATCAAACCCAGAGCCCACAGCAGAGAAGGGCAAAGGGATAGCAGTGGAGGGTGGTTTGAAGGCTTGGCTTGTAAGGCCATTGCGAGTCAACAGAGAAAAGGTAAAAGAAAAAGAATCATTGCCCTGTTGGTGTTGCTTTGCTCTGGAAAACAATGCTTTTAAAAGTGTTTCTTCCCCTCTGATAACAAAGTGAGACATCACACAAGGATTTCCATTCTTATCTAGAGAGCTCCTAGACAGGGTAGCCTTTCCCTGGCCTGGTAAGCTGCCTCTCCAAGCTCCTCCTCTTTCACGAGTAAAAACATTTTTAGAAAAGCAGCTTTTATTCAGTATATCTTCTGCATTTATTTGCCTTGGTGCTCTTTTTTCAACCTGATGGCACTGCAGAAACCCCCATCTCCTCTAGAAGGACCACCGGGTCTCAGTCACTGCAAGCCTTGGGCACAGGATCTTTCCACGCCATGAGCAGCTGAGAGCTGCAAATGTATCTCAGCAGGTCACTAGTGTTGGAACAAATTCTGCTTTTGTGCTGAAGTGCCCCATGGCAGTCTTGTCCCAGAAACAGAAACATTCATCATGACAGGTGTCCCGAGGCACTGCTGTCACTGTACCCTCAGGCCGGGGAACATGGCAAGGGCTAGGATGTGACATCTGCGTTCTCTGCGCCCCAACCTGTTGGCAGCAGCCGAGCAGTGTCCAGGTGTCACACCCCAAGCCTCTCCGCAGCCCTCCTTGGCACTCCAAGGGAGCGAACTGAGACCATCTGTTGTTCTCTGCTAACAGCACCCCTCTGTATTTCAAACCATGGCACCAGTGATACCGTTTTCAAGGTGGCTCGGGCTGAGATGCGTGCTCTGAGCTCCTCAAGTCTGCGAGAAGGTTCAGTTCAAAACCCTGTAGTCTGGGCTCATCCATATTTCTGCACCTCACAAGCTGCACAGCTTGTCCTGTATCAGTGACACACCGTTAAGCTAAGCTCTGCCCAACACGCCATACTGGAACATGTAATTAGATATTTGCCATTGCCTCCTTGCTGGTGGAAGCTATCACTGAGGAGTGCATAAATAACTTTTCTCTGGGTGACTTCATGAAAAACTGGTTGAATTCACTTTCTAGAGGACGTCTGGTGATGTACAGCACGCCTTCCATCAACCACGTTTCTTCAGCATGAGCCTGAGCATGAATTCTGGGTTGTGGACTAGAAGCTTTGGGATTGATTTGTAACTTCAGGGTGGATGCCAAGTGTCTACTCAAGGCTGTCATGGTCCTGGAGAAAGGGAGAGTCGGTAGGAAGAAGGTCAGGTCCTGGTGCACCAGGAGGAGTTTGTGAGACCTCCCTGATGGGCCACATTTTGGGGCCACCCGCAAGGAAAGGTTTCATTGAAGGCTACCAAGGAGACACACGTGCTCTCGGAGGGCAGCTGGCTCCTGCGCCTCTATACAGGAGGATTTTTAATCAAACAGAGACTTTTCAGTCAAACGGAGGAGGGATCTTCTCTCACGCCAGGGAAACCTTGATACGCTCAACTCACACTAAATTACTGCAAGTTGTCTTTAGTTTAAAATAAAAGGAAATTGGCTGATGTTTTTCTTTTCATACCTGATGTTTATTTTACGTTGCTTTAGCACAGATGCCAATAGCAGTTCATAGCCTTACGGAGCAGAATATAATGGTCCAGGGCAAAGTGGAGAAAAACAAGACACGCTGGAGAGAGCCTGGAATAGGCAATTCCTGTGCTGGGTCAAACAGTCAAACGTTAAAGAAATATCTTTTCCCGATCATTTCTGGGTGAGGTGGACTGCAAGCAGGGGAGGACGTCCGAATCGCAGAGCACAGCAGAGAGAAAGATTCTGTGCTCTCTATAAGCTGATGTGAAATAGAGACTTGACCAGCCTATTTCCTGCACATTAAGGTCATTTGCAGAAAGAAAACACACACACACGTGCCCCAAATGCCAAAATAATGTCCTGAGACAGAAGAGGAGGAAAGAATGTCATGGAAAATAAGCAGCCCAAGTCTAAACCTAAGAAACCGGCCACCTCCCCATGAGAAGGGGGGATCCCGAGGTACAGACCTTCCTCCAGTCGCTGGCTGGATGCTGCTGCTGTCCCACATCTGCTCGGACGTGGAGAGGGACTGTTTGCTCCTTCTCAGTACACAGCCCTAACTGCAGACTCTAGTGAGCCAAGGCAGCAAGCTGCAGCTGGAAATACAGTCTATTTCCAAAATGAAATGCAGGCTCCATTTTATTTTATATATAAGTATTGGCAACACACTCAGGCCTTGATACCTGTGTCAGAATCTTTCCTCTTTACTGCTTTTCTACACATAATGTCCTGCTTTCGTTAGGAACACAGGCATTTTTCTAGAGTCTCTGGTAGAAGAAACCTTAAGAAAGTCTTTCGTGGATAGAAAAAGGCTTCTGAAAAAATTGCTTAATCCTAGGGCATGAAATGTGTACTTCTCTCTCCTCAGAAATGACTTTTCAATCAGAAAAACAAACAAGTTAGTACCCAAACAGTCTCCATGAGCCACAAAATAATCATCAAAACTCTCAGACGAGGGCATTACCAACACAGATGGCAGCATATTCCCCGGAACATCCATTGTGGAGAACCTTTCAGAGCACGAACAACCAAAACCAGAACAGCCAGCCTTGAACGACGCTTGGTAAAAAGCTTAATTGCGATCAGATTGACGCGATGCCAAAGTCCTATCAACAACGGGCTGGTGGAGAGCTGGAGTTAAGTGGTGGGGCAACACGAATCATACTGCTTTGATTTGCACAACACTGTCCGACTGGAAGTTTGTGCAGCAGAAAAGCACACGGCTTGGCAAGATCAGCCCCGTTAATACGCTTTACTAACCCAGGCCCTCGGGGACAAGCACGGAGCGAAGGTTTGGACCTCGGCGTGCAGCGGCACGCACCTCACCGCAGAGCTGGGCATTAGCTGTGCCCCAAACAGTCGTCTTTGTGTTAAGACCACTGAGAAGCCAGGGGGGAACCGCAGGCTATACCAGCTCCTAGGTACTGCAGTGGCTTGGACGCTAAAGAAAATTGGAAATATTGAATTTTTCATTCATTCTAGCATATTTCTTTCATCAATAAATTCTATGCTGTTGTGTGTTGTGATGCTGCAGGAGGCTCTCAAGACAGTGAAGCTACAGAGCACGATGAATTTTACTAATTTAGCTCTTTCTGTTCTCTGTTGGTGATGCAGCCGTGGAGGCTGGCACAGGGCTGAAGGCGGGGGGAGCACGATGGGGCTGTGAATCGCCCGGCATCGGTCTGTGGGACAGACAAAACCCTGCAAGCCCTGAAAACTCACTGCAGGTGAAGTGGGACCCAGGACACGCTGGTGGGGAGGTCTCTCTCCCAAGCGGTTCCCAGGGAAGCAGCTGCCCTCTAGAGGGAACGGGACCTGGGTTAATTCAGATTTCTTATGAAAATGCAGCAAACAGGCTTCCTCCTAGGGTCAGAGATTGCCGAGGCAACCGTTTCACGTTGCTGGGAAATGCAGGGCTGCGATGACGGGCAGCGCGTCCCCTCTCCCCCTTCTCTACTGCCCACCCCGCAGGGAGAAGACCTGCGCAGAAAGACGCAGCCTCAGCGTTTGCAAGAGCTCTTCTAAATCTGCGTATCAAAAAATGCATCTTACAGACATCATTAATAATAGCAATGCTACGTTCACTCGGTGCTGTGAATTGTGTATCGCTGCGCTGAAGGGTTTCTTTCCAGTACACGTACGCTATGGTTTTTGTCTAGTTTTCTATTCTTCAGCCCATGTGGGCTTTCACCACTTCCCTCGGGAGTCTCCACCGAAGCCTGGTAGTCTGCATTGTTAGAAAACGTTTCCTGATATTCAGCTGCTTCTTCCTTCTATTCATGCACAGCAGAATTGCAAGCTCCTGCCCCGTTGCGCCTTCAATTGTTTTAGGTGCTCCAAGCTCCTTTCAAACCCTGACTTTTTGCCATCAGAACTCCGACCATATTCACCGGCTTCTCTGGGCTTGTTTTGTTGAAACTTAATATCCCTCCGCCGCGGTGCTCCGAGATGCCGTCCCTGCTGCTGCGTGGGGAAGTCAGCCAGCGCTGGCCCGCATCGCCTGTTGTTCTCTGCTTGCTTCGTTAACTGCTCCGCAGTGGCTCTTCCTGGCATCGCAGCTCTTCGTCCTTCCCAACTCATTTGGCGAAACTCGGTTTACTCCAGTAAAACACCAGCACTTGCTGATGCTGCGTTATGGTCGGACTACAGCCGCCCCACCGCCTCCGCCCAGGGAAGCCGTGCTGTACGAAACACGGGCACGGTACCTCCTGCTGACGCCGGCAGCCGCGCGGGTCCAGCCGCACCAGTCAAACAGGGCTGTCCCTGCTAAAAAACCCAGGCTCCACCACGCCTGGAAGAGGAGCCATCGGTTGGCTATCACTGGGATTCAGAAAAAAGGATAAAACAACTCTATTTCACTCGCTTTTCGTTAAAACCTTCTCTGCTCCCCACCATGGGAAGCCATGGGCAGCCGCTTCAGCTTCCCCTTGACACCGTCCTCCACCGTGACAGCAGCAACGTCGCTCAGCTCCGCAGCCGGGCTCCTCGTCCGCTGGTGCCGGCGGCTCACGCGGGCAGCCCGGCAGCTTTGCTGGAAAACACCTGCTCCGTCTTCCAGGGGATAGGATTTCGGCATAACTGCTGCCTCTTGTCAAAACAACGGTGTACGTTACCGCGTGTTTATGAAAGCGGGGACTCTGAAGCACGCAAACTGAAAAGCAGTCCCTTTGAACTGGGTAAAAAGCTTCAACTAACCCAGATCCCCCACCACATTAGGACAGCAGTGAGTTTCTTCACTCATTCTGGAGGACAGAAGAGTCGGATATTTCTTTCTTGCCTGAAGTAAATCCTGGACGCAGTTTCTGAAAGGAGACATTGCGGGCTAGAATTGGTCATGCAAAATTGGAAATCGCTCCACGTTATGGGGAAAATGACTAATGAGTGGGGAGTCTGCAGAATTAATCCCTTCTCCGTTGACAAGAAAAACTAAAGACTCTGAAACTGCCGAGGCACACTTGGAAGAGCCCGGTTAAATTACTGCAAGACACGGGAAGCAAAGGGAGAGGCGTGCCTCGAGGCACGGAGAGGCCACTGTCCAAGAGACTGACATTCTGCTAGCTTATTGATGATGCTACGTAGCAAAGAACAGCAAAGCTTTAGGAAAAAATGCACGGTTTGGAGGAATATTCCAATTCAGGCACTTGGAGCCCCAGAGGTTCCTGTTTCCCTGACCTAGCAAACAGAATGAATTTTTGTTGTACTTTCCACACAACGAAACGCATTTCAGCAGCTCGTAATCTAACGCCCGTGCTTCGAGTCAACTGCATTTAATACAGGCAGGCCCTCAGGACTCAGGAGAATGCAAAGAATTGCTGTTGGATGGGTCTAAACTTCAGAGAACTCAACAACAGGTCGATCGGTTAATCCAACCCTCGCCCGGGCGACCGCGTCTGGGATTTCCCAGACTGCGCTCGCTAGCAAACTGCCAGCGCTGGGAGCAGCGGGGCTGCTGGACACTCCGGCACGCCGCTGGCACGAGCAGCACCTTCCCCTGCCCCCGAAAGGCTTCGATTTGACCAAACATTTGGAGAAGAAATATCCTGTCATTTATTAGCACAAAGGCCCGTTGGACAGGAAAGTAACGGAACTCTAAGTGCTGGTAAATGAACGGACCAGAGTTTTCAAATGAATCCTTCTCAAAATTGCGAAGGTGCTAATTCGAATGGGCACTTGTCATCTCTCTGCACCATTTAAAATGATCAAAAAAGGTCCTTCTAAACGCATATTTAAAAAAACCCAAACAAATAAACAGGATGAGGCTTTGCATTTCCATTTGATTCGAAAGTGATCTTTTATGGCTTGGTTATAAGACTCCTCAGACAGGATTTCAAATGGGAGAACTGACAAACCATTAAGCATTCGTGACCACCGCAGCACTAGCGAGCTCCTGAAGGGCTCCTGCCACATCTGCTCAGGAATTTTCCTTCAAAATCTTTTCCAGCAGAGACCATGGTTTCTGAAAAGCGACATATTTTTTTCTTCACACAGAATCACAGAATGGTCGGGGTTGGAAGGGACCTCTGTGGGTCATCCAGTCCAACCCTCCTGCTGAAGCAGGGTCACCTACAGCAGGCAAATACTGATGTTTCCCCCCAGGAAAATGTCAGTATTACTGATTTTTTCCTTTAGCTTTCCTGGGGAACACCTAAATGAAATACTCCCTTCTAACAGAACTGAACCTGTTGGTTTAATCCCCTCAACGTTCCCTCTGAGGTCACCCAAACGTTGACCGTGTTCCGTTCGGAAGCTGCGTGCCTCACAGGATGAGCAACGATGCAGGACTTCACGAGGAGGTACTGCAGCCAGCTGAACTTTCTAAACACAGCCGCGCTCGTAAGCCCGAAGGGTAGGTAACTGGGCAACATGGGGTTCGCCGCTTCCCCAAGCAGGGTCCCCAAACCACTCTGGGCTATGAAGCCGCTCCTGGATGGTCCATTCTGACCCCGCGGCTCGACAGCAGCTTGCACCCGGGCTCTGCTCTCTGGGGCAGAGGGCTCCGTGGGGCCGCGGAACATCTGATACGCACCGCCCTGCCGGGAGGAACCAAAGCCATGCAATATTTAGCTACCAAATGACAAATTAGGTCTGCTGGTGCAGGGAAGCGGAGGAAGGAAGCAAGCCTTGCCAGTGAATAGAGGAGGAAAGGGAACAGCTAATGTCTCTATCACGTATCTTCCGCTGGCCTTTAAAACGCAATTTTGATTTGGTTTCTGCTCCTTGGCTGCTTCTGAGTGCTGGTAAGTGCCCCGAAGTAGGAATCTTGGCACAATAAAGCATCGATTCACTGAAAACGCTCAGTATGTTTGACGGCAGAAGAATTAAGCGTTAATCATCCAAAAATGCAACATGGTAGGCTTCTGGGAAAATTTTTTCTTTAAATTCAGATATTCCTGCCTGGCTGAAATCAATGCAAATTTCATACGCTGGTCCTAAAGCCACCAGGCCGCTGACACAACGGACAACCCAAACCAGACCAGAGGTATCACATCAACAGGGTTTCTAGGCATGGGCAGAAAACCAAGTGCTGCAAACGGGGGGTGAAACTTTTGCCTAAACATGTTACGCCTTCTCAGCAGCCATGGTTTCCAATAAGACACCAGTCCAGTTCCCCTTGTTTTCCAAAATAGTTAGAGATTATTGATGTACTGCCAATGTTTTAACATGGAGAGCTCACTAAATCCCACCCTGTCCCAAGCCTAAGATGAGCGCCACGGGATCAGGGTGGGGACAGCAAAGGAGTTGTGCAGAGAAGGGAGATGAAGAGCCGAGGAGTCTGTTCATTGTTTTTCCATTTTAAAGAAAACACTTGCCTGTAACTGTAACCAAGAAGAGAGGCAGCCACCTCCTTTTTTCATGTTTGGCAAATAAACCGACGTGAAGGGTACTTTGCTGGAAATGTTTGTACTTTATTTATTTAAGAAAATATGCAGAGTGCATTGATAGCACAGCATTTGGCCTACTTAAACTGGTGAGGAGAAGGGTAAAGGGCTGCGTGTGCTGCTTTGTGAGCTGTGCCTTGGCGGGGAGCAGGAATATACTGCCCTGGGGACATTTTCTGTCTCGTTAATACCAAAACCTTCTTACGTCCCATAGGGGAAAAGGTTGGGATTTTTTTTTAATGATCTCTAGAGGCTGGAGAGTAGCATCATGGGTCAATCTAGAGATTCCAGCGTCTGGTTTTGGCTATAGCTAGCAGAAAAGATGCTTCTTTAAAAAAAACAAAACACTAAAGTAACAGGTGACTGAATAACCTGCTCACTAGAGATGCTTTTGAACTCAATGGCAACCACCGACAGGTATAAAGTTGGAACAACTACGATGGTTTCGGAGCATAAAGGGCAAAACTACAATCCCCAGTCTCCTGTTATGTTTGAGACAACATTGTAAGGGGGAGTTGCTGAGAGCCCTTGAGGTTCACGACAGCTGAAGACTCTCCTTAGGTGTGTTTAATTAAACCAGTAACTCCAGAGAGAAAGCAAACTTCCTCAGTAGGTACAGCTGCCTGGTTAAATTCCAACAGCATCAAAGTTGCCACAGTTGCTATGCTATAGCTAAATACTGTAAGAAGCACTGAAGTTTTGTTTTGGTTTAAAATTTATGCTGTATTTCATCTTCCAGGAGTAATCAGTCTCCTCTCTAACAGGCTTGCCCAGCGGCTGGCAGTTGGAGGCTGAGGCACAAAATGTTAATCTGCAAAGGGTTTCGGTGTGCTCGTTCCAATCTGCATCAGCACACCCAACTTCCAACCTTCCCAACCACAGTTCTTTCCCTAAAAAGGTCGATTTGAGATGCAGACTTGTCGTTTAATCGGTCCCCACCGAGAGCACTGGCGCTCGCATAAGAATGGGCCCCCGGGGTGTGAAAAGCAGCCGCATTGTACCCCAGGGATCAGGATTTCCATGCAGCCAGCCTGAAAATGCCCGCAAGCCAGGCAGGGACAAAGCTGATCCCTGTGTGCGAGGGGGACACTGGCAGATTTTGCATCCTGAGCCTGCTCCCAGCCCGCAGACTCAGCCCCACATCCGTGCGGGAGTGATGGGCGATATCTTTGGCCATCGCTTTGCAACTGACCCAGACCGTCTGTCACCTTTACCAGCTGAGAGAGGGAAAATGGACCTTTGACCATCAGGAGCAGGAAACATCTGCACCGCCACCATCTTCAATCCAAACCCGCGCTCGCGTTTTTGCACGGGTTATTACAGCGCGAGCCCTCGGAGGATGAGGTTTTGCAGCCTGGAGCTGGGCTGTTATATGAGATCTTCAGGAAGTTCTTTGCATCGACTGGATAAAAGCCCGTGGCAGCTGGGCGTGCTGCAGAAGCGAGTCACAGACCGCTGCATCAGCCGCCAGCCCAAGGAATAACATTAGTTCCAGCTTCACAATGAGCTGTTTACCGGCCTTGGCTGCCTGTGGGAACAGCCAAGAAGAGCGGAGGAAAAGGAGAGACAAGCACAATGCGAGCGAGACGCCTTAGGTGGGAGGCTGGGCTGTAAATGCAGGCTGAGGATTTCAAACCCATGGAACTGGAAAGGGCTGAAAAAGAAATAAAAGAGCGCCGGCTGCTCCACAGCATAAACAGGCTGAGGCAAATAAGCCGTCTGCTGCATTACTCCTGCTGCCAGAAGATCCTCCTCCCTAGCTGAAGGGCTTATATTAAAGGTAAGAGATCAAAATAAAAAGCTTTTAGCTGGTGGCTCTGCTGGCAGGCAGATTCACCGGAAGGCAGCAGCAGCTCCCGGAGCGAGCTACACAGGCAGAGGCAGCCGTGCTTCCCGGGAGTATTTTTAATTACCTCTCTAAACATTGGAAAGCCTGCCGGTTTTCCAGCAGGAACCCAGGGCTTTCAGAGCAAACTGCTGGGGCACAAGAGTCCGGACTGTTCTAGTCAGCACCTTTGAGAAGATTTAAAAAAAAAACCAACAACAAACCCCAACGTAAAAAAACAACCCCTTCCTACCCCACGCTAAAAACCCACCCCTTTCTAAATCTGTTTAGAAAGACATTCTATTTTTAGGGCCAGCTTTGCTTTGCAGCTTCCCAGCGCCTTCCTGATCCCCAGCTCCCCTCCTCACTTTTTTAATTGGAAGGAAAACCAATTACAGCCGTGCACCAGAAAACCCGAGATCTCAAGAGCTCTTGCCCTGCTCGTTGCCATCCCCGGCGAGCTCTCGCAGGCTGCGTTGGCCAGCGGATTGCTGCGGAAATCCGCGCTGCCCATTCTCGGGCTGTCCCTGAGCTGCTGGCTCGGCACTGGAAGGGGACACAGCCCCGCGAGAGGGACCCGCGGGGCGGGCTCCGGCGCGGAGGATACGGCCCTGCCCAATGGCGAGCGCTTCCCACCGAGACCCCCGAGAGTTCCCCCTGCCCACAGACCCTGCCCAGACGCTGGGCCCGCTCTCGCCTCCCGAGTCCCAAGACATGGTGGCGGCGGCCGGTGGGCAGCTCGGGGTCCTCTCCGAACAAAGGCAGGCAGACAGCCGCCGGTCGCTTTAAAAGACGAACGGGTAAACTTTCACAGCTCTTGCGTGGGGGACTGACTCGGCTGGCGTTCCACGGACACAAAAAGGATAAATGGGGGCTGTCAGGGAGGAATCGGGCTGAAATCTGCTGAGCCGCCGGCATGAGCTCAGCCCCAGCCGCGGTAAGTTCCTATTTCCTCACTTTCTAACTCCGCGGAAAAGCATCCAGATTTAATGTCAGCGCCGAAAAAAGGGTTGCAGTGTTTTCTGAAAGCTGAGGCAAATCCGCGAGATAAAACTAGCCGCGGATGGGCTCGAGCTGTACGTTTCAATGGAGATTAGCAGTGTTTTTTCTATACGGGCAGATCTCATTCCTCTTGCTTGAGCTGTGCTACGGTTGGGGTGGGAGAGGCAACTGGTTCTGTTTAAAGTGAGAGAGACGATCTCCGAGGTTTTGGAAAGTAATCACTGTTCGAGCTACTCCTCCAAACTGTTGCTGGGGAAATGGTTGTAATTCACATCGCAACTCTCATTGTGTCACTGCAGATGACACCTTAAGGACTTCTCTGTCCCTGTTGTTTGTTTCAGATTCGTGAAAAATATCCCTTGGTTAGGGCTTTTCTTTTTGTACTTGAAGTCGGTATCACAAAGACACTTTAACATAAGCTTAAGAAAGGGTTGTATATAAATGTGGCACAAACTTTGACTTTCAGCTTACAATGAGACAAGCTTTCAGCTGCATGTAATGTGAGATTTGGTTCCTACAAACTATATTAAAAACTGGGAAATAAGTTAGATATTTCACACTGCAAAACTTAACAATTTTATAGATCATGTTGGCTTTCATTTGTGGCTAAAATCGACTCCTTTTAAGCTCAGTGGCAAAATTCCATGAGAAAAATTCAAATACGGCTCTAAGCAGACAGAAAAACTGCTGTCAGAAGACAAATGAATGGTGAACAACATACTTCATCTAAAGATGCAGCTGTTTGGAAGAAATCGGATTTAATACAATACAAGCCCACCACAGAAGAATTTGCAAGAAAAGTCTGGTTTTTTAACGATTCTCCTTAATCTTTGTTTGAGAGGAGACAATTGTGTGGTTTTGTATTGCTCCCCTGCATGAACAGAACAGTAAAACCCAGCGGATGGGAAGTGCAAAGTTCACGGGTCGGTGATAAGGATATTCCCCCCCTCGTAGCACTTTTCCATCTTCTTTCCCTTCCTAGCATTCTGAAAGCTAAAATAAAACTGGCAGGAAACTAACCTTGGTCCTTTAAGGGGTTCAAAGCCTCTGCATTTTAAAAGAAAGTCCTGAAAAACATGGGAGGAAGGGAGGGAGGAGGGGAGGGGGAGGCCGGGCATACATTTCACTTTAATCCTTTGAGGCTAAAAACGAGACTCCTTAACTGGGGTTAGGTCAATTGACAAAAATCCATGTCTTTCAAATTCTGGGGGCAGGAGCTCAGCTCGTACAAGGACAGACAAACAGAACTACTGCCTGAATGCAGCTACCCATTTACTTTCACTCAGAGTATTGTAACGAGACAAAAAAAATATGTGAAAACCTGGGGCCTCCCAGTTTTCTGAGAAGCAGCGACCGAAACCTTGACTGTGCCCGAGCGCTGCAGCTTCTGCCAGAGGGGATGCGCTCCCAGCTCTGAGCTGGCTGCCCTCCTCCAGCCTGTGACCTCACGGCTGGGGAAACTGAGGCAATCTTACCCAAACCTGGGGCCAGATCCTGGGGAAAAGGGTGCGTTGTAGGAGGGCACGTTACTTCTGGAGCAGAGGGCGAGAGGAGAGTGCTCCGTGGGGAGAGCGGTAGGTGGCAAACCTTGGCCCTTCAGCGTGGGTGCTTGCAGCATCCGTGTTTATGCCAATATTTGTGAGGCATCTGCTCAGGATACAGCTAACTCTCGTTAAAGCATGCTTGAGCATCGGGGCTCTCTTTACCGATGTCTGAGTGTCGCTGGCCACGCGTACACAGGTGATGTGTTGGTCCCAGCCCAATGGTTCTCTCCATGCTCCGGGACCACCGATGAGATGCTGGTGAGCTGTCCCGTCGCGGGCTGGGGTGGGTGAGGATGGCTCCTGGAGCACGCATCCAGCCTCAATAGGTCTCTCCAGGTCAAGCGTGCATGCAGAGACTCACTCTGCTCCTTCACCCGTTGCTCCTCCTCCATAAATAAGGATCCGATTTAGTCGCTGGGATGGGGAGCCACCACCTTTCACAAAAGGCAAATTCTCTCCTTGAAAAGAGGAGCTTTTTATCCACCAGAACAGGCAGTGGCTCTGCTAGACTTCCTCTAATGCACCAACTTCTCAGTTCAGGCCCATAAAAGGGGGTAAAGATCCACACCGCTTCGGAGCCAAACTAGCCTTAGCTGACCCCAGCTGCAAGGAAAGTTTTCTGAATTATCTGTAATGGTTTGTTTTTGTAGAAAAAGGAAAGTCTCTTTATCTTGGCAAGTGAAATTGAGGGACATTCATCAGTCCCTAAGTGCCGAGACAAAGGTGCGTGCTAGCAGCAGAGCAGATGGCTTTCTCTGGGCATGAGCTCATAACATCGCGAGCACCTATTATGTCTGTAAATAGACAGCCACAACGGAAGCTGCTCTTTTCATCTAATAATATTCCCATTTTAATTTCTTGAACCTGCAGAGAACACACAGTCTTCCACCCCAGGATGCATTTGCTCCTACATGATAAATGGAAACTACCATATTTAGCAGTAAAAGCAGCATCCCTTACTCAATGCCAAAATGTCATTCCCCTTCTCTCATCTCACTATCAGAAATCTGATTCCTAAGAAACTTCATTACAGAAAAATCATTCACTGTCTGAGATTTGATATTTTTGCATCGTGAAGTCATTTCTTATTTATTTTAATGCATTAGTGCAAATTTACCCTCTGTTATTCTTACTGAAAAATAGTTCAGCTGTGTGTTGTGCTTCCTCGTGCATCCCTTCATTAGAGACCACTAAATATTTTTCAAGACCTTAATGTTTTTTCCCAGAGGGGAGGTGAGACAGATGATGTGAAAACCCCAGTCATGCCTCCAAATCAGCAACAGTTCCTTGCTGAGAAACCAGAAAGGAACCTGCTCAGCAACGCTGAGCACCAGGGAGAACAGGGAGCCCGGCAGCTCCGGGAGGGGACCACGCATCTCCAACACTCGGAAGCCAGAGCACTGGAGCAAATGACAACATCCACCCAGTCCACAGCCCTCAAACCTTCCCCCCTTTCCCCCCAGAATAAAGTAATTCAGCTCCTTCCAGTAAGCAAATGCAGGGCACAGATGCTTTAAGGTCCTGAGCAGGGTACAGATTGCCTTCTGCCCCGCTGAAGGACTGTGCTCAGCACCCACAAGGAACCCAGCTGCACCTCCTTGCACCCAGTTCAGCTCGCAAAGCTGAAATAGGAGTCTGTGCTGGGGCACCGACGACGGGATGGAAGCTTGTTGGTGCTAATATATGCAAGGGGAAAAAAAAAAGGCTATAATTTTTGGATAAACAGAGGTGAAAGTTCAGCTCTCCTGCTCCAGCAAAGGGACTGCAGAGGAACCAGCCCGGAGCCACGGCCCCGGGCGAGAGCGGTCAGAGCAGGCTCGGGTGAAAGGAGGGCTTCATGCTGCTGCCGGCGCCTCACCAGCAGCCGCGTAAAGGCAACAAGGAGCCAAAAAGCCAAGCAATCACCAAGGAACCACTGGAAATTGTGTCAGAGAAAGCAAAGAAAGGAAGCTTTTTGGGCAGGACGCTGACTGGAAAGCGTTTTGGAACCGTAAGCAAATAAACCGAGTCCTGTTGTTGGATTCCCCAGCGGTTCAGGGAAACAGGACTCTCTTATTTTTTATTTTTTTCCTCTTAACCATGCTTTGTAAATAAACAGGGCTACATCAAAGACACAGCTACCTCCATCACTAACTTCTACTCCTGAGTGAAAACAACCTGTAAATCTTCAAGTACTGAGGCGAACGGTGTAATTCTGCTTGTCATCAGCTCATCAGCTTTTTCTTTGCATCTAAATCTCTTCGTGGGATCTCTGCTGAATTTAGCAATGCCATTATAAAGCAATCTCCCCTCAGTAAGAGACCTGAGGGTCAGAAAAAGCAGCATTCCTACAGTCCTCCATCATCAGACTGAGGTTCCTCTGCAGGCAAAGAAGTCCCTATTTGAAGAGTAAAATAACGCAAACTTTGCTGGGAAGCGTGGCTGAATTCTGCCTTTTCTGGGCTGCGGACCAGACCCTCTGAAGGCCGCAGTGGATGGGGAGGGCCAAAGTACATCAAGGGTTAAAGGGGAGATGTAAATGGAGAGAGACATTCTCAGTGCAAACAAAAAGGGAGTCATGCCCTGAGGACCAGTGTCTGAATCTCGGGTAAGTCAGTTCACTATTCTCTTCAGAAGGAAACATTTTAATTAGCTCAATACAAAACAGATACAGCACAGAGAAGTCACCACGAGCAGGAAATGCTTTGTAAGTCTCAAAGGACAGTTAGGAGACAACAGCAGTGCTGACCAATTAAAAAAAAAAAAAAAGGGAAAGGAAAGAAAAAGGGAGAGCGCCTTTTGGATTAGGTCCGATAGGCTCAGGTTCCCACTTCCCCAATCTGTCTTGAAAGAGAATTAAACTGGGGTCCTGCTGCAGTTCGTTCACGCACTTCCAGGCACCAGAAAGCAGCTGTTGGACTTGGAGGGTCTGTGAGGTCCCTGGAGAGCCAAAGCCATCCCAGCAGGGAGGGAAGGACAGGCTGGCACGCTCCCACCTCATCCCAGCCAGTCCCCGGCATCACTGCTGGTGGCTGGGCAAAGGGAAATGCCCCACGGGCTCCCGTGGTTTGTTTCTCTGCTATCGTAAGAGATTTGAAAAGCAGCCAGTGAAACCCAACAGACAGAAACGGTCAGGAATCACTCACAATTTCACCTCCCCACTAGGTGCGGGAGATGTCATTACACTCACGGCAAATACTGGGGAAGGAAGGTACTGATGGCATTGCAGATCCTGGCACAAGAAGTGTCAAAGCCATGAATAAGAGCCTTCCTGCCTGTCTTTTATGGTAATCGTTCGGAAACGTCCCCCTTTCGCCCAGCATACCGGCTAGGCATTCACTCCGATAAAACGCAGGGAAGAATGGCTCTTTGAAGCTACAGAAACCTTTGCTGGACTTCAAAGTCACGCTCCTGTCTACTACTTTCCTACTGTTCTCCAATACATCACTTAGGATTAGTAAATGAAAGAGATTAAAGCATTTCTACTTTCCATCGCTTCATACAGTCAATGGTGCTTTGTTTACAGGCGGCTGCTTCGTTTCCCACTGTCTAATCCCACCCTCTCTCGGGGGGGTTGGACTAGATGACCCACAGAGGTCCCTTCCAACCCCTACTATTCTGTGATTCTGTGATTCCTGCTGCACCAGGGAAGAAACGCAAGCGAAGGTTACTGTCAGACCGCTGGAAGCTCTGGGGAGGACGGAGAGCTCACAGCAGCTCGACAAGCTGGTCGGTTTAAAAGCCAACGTCAAACTTGGTGGCCCAAGCCCTTCCCCATCCCCAGCAACGCCCGCTGCCGCGGGTATGGCTTTCCACCAGCCCTCGCTGCTGGCACTGGGAAACAGAGCCAGCACTGCTGTGCAGCGCAGTTACTGCCCTGCCAGCCTCAAAAAGGTGTCCCGATTCCCCCAGACTGGAGGTTGGTTCTTGTAACTGCTTTCAGTTGATGTTCTCAAAACTCCAAAAACAACTCGTGAAACTTTTGTTGAGGAAGCCAGCGGAGATCCCATTGCAGGCGCTGAGGTCTCGCACGAGCGGCAAAGCGGCGAGAAACTCGGCGGCGAGACAGTTTGGCTGCGTTTTCCATCCCTGCTTTGCTTTCTTTGAATGCACATTTTGTGGCTTTCAGGTGAACAACTGCAAGCCTCTAGAAATGCTTCTTTGGTGGTATTATGATTCCTCATTCACACTGCCATAGAATTGTCAGAAATGTTTACTTTTCCGGGTAGAAAAAGTTCCTCATTTATCTACTAAGCCCATATTCACACAGTTGCGGTACATCTCACCTTGCCTACAGTACTTAGTCTGGAAGAATCTGAGTCCTATAGCCTCATGCAGAATTATCATCTATGCAAAAATCTACAAAACACCCAAACAAGTCATTCCCCCCCCAACAAAACCTTTTCTGAAACTTCCGCACAAATAAAGTGGAATGAAGGAGGGAAATAAAAACCAAAAAATGGAAGAAATGATAAAGTTTGTGGTTGTAAAGTCACAACCCCGGGCTCAGTGGTGGGAGTGAGTTACACATCGCACGACCATCGCACCGACGGGGTGAGTAACAGGGATGTGAAAACCCTCTCATGAATGAAGCTCTTGTCAAGAGCAGGCACAACGCGCATGCTGTGCTCAAGGAAAATACTTGTGCATTTCCCAGGTCAGGGTCTGAGACTGGGTCAGAGCACAACAAGCGCTGCCATAACCTAGAGACATTTCTGGACAAAACCCAGAGAACCCCCCCCAGAACCCCAGGATCCCCACCTTGTGATCCATCAGTTTTTGGCTTCTGTACCTACAAAACCTTCGTCTCACAAGATTCAGAGATAGCCTGAGTACACATAGTGATAATCTAGAAGAGACCCTTCAGATCTGAAAGGCTTTCACGTTTGGTCTGTATCAGACCTCAGAAGAGGCTTTGCAGCATTTAGTTCTTTAAATGAACTCACAGAGGGTGTCCTACGTATTCAGACTGGTAATGTTACATTCATCTTGCATCTCACAGGAGAAAAAGAAAGTGTGAAGATGCAAGAATGTCAGTCCCAAACGTGATGCTTTTTTCTGACCTCAGTTTGATGGACTTGTGGAGAAGTACGAAGCAGACAGAATGGCCTTCATGGAATTACAGAATCTGATTTTACAGCGTGCTTTTTACCTGCAGGAATTTTCTGCACTAACAAGTGGTTGGTCTGAATTAAGCTGCACACTGGCTGTTTTGGAGATTTCTCGGGGTGCCAGGAAGAGGAAATGAAAGAATAGTACCCAGGGTACCTGTGCACCAGAGGAAGCAACACGTAGTAGTTTTCCTTTATTTCACGGAGGACGGGGGTATCTCTACAATAAAAGGCAAATCGGAGCGAAGCCTGGCAGCTACTCTGCTGAACCCCACTTCAGAACTCTGGGAACAAGAGAGTTACGTGAGTGACAGCTGCTGAGGTTTGCTCGTACCGACCCTGCTACAAGAGAGACAATATTCTCAATATCATCCTATTAAACAGGCTGCATATTGTTACAGTCCCACATTCCTCCCCTCGTGTACTGCCTCCTATTTTAGATACAGGATTTAAAGTTTTGGCCTGAAACACAGAACGGGAAAGTGGTTTTCTTTATAATCACTTAACTCAGCATTTTGAAGTGCATCACTAGGGGTTTTTTCTTCCCAGCAAGGCAATAGCAGCGGTGAACGTGGTGCACGTGAAGGGCATCCTACTGCTTTAATCCTTAGTGGAAAGGAAGGGAAGCGGATTTTACATTTTGAAAATTCAATCTGTAGGCTCTCACTGCAGAATTTAAAGCACATGGCTGAGTTTCAAAGCAACTTGTCAGCTTGTTTAAACACCTCAGCATTAGACAGGTAAACAACACAGGCCTATATTTTAAAGACCATAACTCAGCTAGACAATTGCTGGCAGGCAATTCCCATAGACCCACACACTAGGAAAACTGGTATTTGACCTGGTGGCTGTCTGATGCAGAGCGGGGGGGGAAAAAAGGACCAAGTGGTGGAGCATCTTTTCTCCTGTGTCACGAGTATCTGGGTCAGGCTGCTGGCAGCGACCGTGCGTGTCAGTAGTAAAGGTAAGCATTTCAAAGCCGCCTTTGAAACCTGCTGCAGCAGGCTGTGTTTTGAGGAACAGCCAAAATCCCGGGCTCTGCGCGCAGATCGGAAAGCGGGCTTTCCATCGACCTCCCAGGCACGTGGCTGTGGAAGGTTTTGAAGGATACCCAATCCCTCTCAAACCGCCACCAGTTAGGACCCAGACGTGAAACCTGGACCAGGAGGGTCTGGCACACCTGGTTTTTACACACAGCAGAGAAGGGTCTACTTATGGAGGTTACATTTCACCATGAACAAAAATTGCTCCTGATGGAGGCAACAGGCAGTCTCCTTACCGAGTTACAAGCCAAGAATTTAATGCATTAGGCTGAGGGTTAAGCCAAGGGACACAGCTATTCCTGCTGGAACTCGTGCACTTTTGAATCCGACTAAGTTCTTGCGTAAAGGCATTTCAACCTGTAGGTGAGACCTTTGCTTATTTAGATTCCCATGTATTCAAAGAAAGCACAACTTTGAGATTTTACTATTATCCTTTTAAGAAGTTTAAATACTTGCAATCTTTTCTAGGCCACTTGACAATAAAGTTCATTTAGCTGTGAATTTAGTAGGAAAAGCACCGAGCTGAGTGCAAGGGCACAAAGGGGCCCAAGGAACACGCTGCTCCCCCCGCAGCCCGCTCCCTACCCTGCCACCTCTCCCCAGAGCCGGTTTGGGTGACGAAGCACCTGCTGACAAGCGCTGCGGGGAGAGCCCCGCGGTGGGCTCGGGCGCTCTGTCAGTGCCACACCACCAGCAGCAGTCAGACAAGGGCATGCCTGCTTCTGGTTTGAACGTTTGCTCGTGCAGGGTGTCAGCGCAGATGTGCAACTCAAAAGGCAACTGAAACAAAGGAATAATTTACTAAACTGGGCGAAGAGCGCGTACCAAAGCTGCCTACGAAAATCACCGGGAATTCCGGCAGCTCAAAGCACGCACAGCAAACAGCCAGGGCAGCAAACCCGCTGGGAGCACCGCTCCTGTGTCCCAGTCCTGACACTGCCCCAGCCTGCAGAGAGCCGGAGCCCTCCCTGACAGAAGAGACCTAATAGTTCCAAGTCATCTTTTTGGATGGCAAAGGACTGAAGTCATTTGAAAGTCATCTTTCTGAGAAGCGAGATCTGGGGATCCTCCCTTCCCGCTGTTTTGCTTCGCATCCAGCTGATCTCTAAGGCGTGAAGGCGAGGTGCTGCCTGCTCGCTGGGTCACAGCGCCGGTTTTTGCAAAGCCCACAGCCATCCAGGTGCAGAGCTTGCACCTTCCATCTGGCCAAGCCGTGGCTGCCACATCTTTCTCAACGCTGGACATTTCGCCAGCTGACTCACTGACAGCCTTTGTGCAAGAACTACTGTCAGCGTGCGCTTTCCCAGTAGTAAAACATGTGGAAAACATTTGATTTTCAAAAATCAGATCAGTTTGCATCTCAAATTGTTTTGATTTCACGCTTTCTTCCCCAGTTTGTTTGTTTGTGTGTTGCCATTTCAACCTTTCACACAAGATTGCTCAGTTATAGTTTGCTGTTGAAACGATGTTGTCAGAGCATCACTTTCTGGAAAGGATCCTACTCTTCACAAGGGTTCCACCTCTCTAAATTACACCATAGCTGCAGAAACTAAGATGTTTCTTAGATTACAAGAAGATTACAAACTTTGTTTTGTATTTGGTTTGCTGTATTTTACAAGGCAAAGGTCTTTCCCTTAGTTACCCAGCTTTGCTCCACATTCCCAAGACGTACCAACTGCCATGTCCACATTTCCAGCGAGGGAGACCTTCCAACGGCTTATCCTCACAGGCCTTAAAAATGATACTTAGAGTAGCAGCAAGAGAACATCAAGATGGTTCAGAAAGCGCTGATTTCCAACAAACAGCATGCTTGCCTCAACTCTAAGCTTCTCTAAAGCTTGCTGAATTGGGAGAAAAACCTTACGAGAGTGTAGTTCATGAGATTTCCCAAAGTTAGGTTCTGAACCTTGACAAAGAGTAGAAATGAAATGAAGCTGCCAGTAGAACATAGGGGAGTCCTTTTTGCAAAGCATTTTACATTTGCAGAAAGAGTCCTCCCGAAAGTAATACCATTTTTGCAAATTTTTTTAAGAAAAAAAAATGCAACATTTTCCAAAAGCAGCCAGCACAACTTTGGAAAGCATTTCTGAAATACAGCATTGCAGTTTTTCACTTTGAAAAACATATGTAAGGATGCTCCTATTTTCAAGCAGAAAAAAGGCAAAGCAGTACTTTTTCAGTGGAAGACTTTGGTGTTTTTTTTTTTTTTATACTTTTGCATCAAAAAAGGTTGAAAAAACATAGAACTTTCATTTCTGCACAGTTAAAAGCAAGCGCTAAAACTTTCAACTTCTTCCTCCTGTTGTCACAAGCTTAGGTGAACGTTTCAGCCTGCTTAATTTTATACCTGGGCAATATCGTGGGGCAATATCATGATTTCTTTCCAAACACACTCGGCAAATTCCATCTCAAATTTTGGAGAAAACCCCTTCCAAGCAGAAAGCTGGAATTAGTAATCACTGCCCTTCCAACAGGAGGATGAGGGAGGGATGGGGGAAGGAAAGGCAAGGCTGAGTGCAGTAGCTGCTGTGTTCAACTCCAAAAAATCCCCATAATAGCAGAATTTATAAAGACTACTTTGAAAACTAATTACCAGTCTTTTGTTTAGAAAGGAAAGAGTACGTGTTCTCTTGCACAGCCGCTTTCGGTGATAGCAGGTTGCAAGACTGACGGCATCTATTTCTCTCTCCCTTAGGATGAAGGGATTCGTGACGGCGCTGTGGTAGCAAGGTGTCCAGCAACTTTCCTGGAATGCGTTTCTTCAGGAAAAAGAGCGATCACTGCCTTATTTTATGGATGCCACTGAAGTAGACTTTCAGGTTCTTCGGAAGCACATCACAAACTTGGCATGGGAAACCACAGCAACAATCATACCTGTTTGACAGATGATTCCTTTAAGTACAACTTGTATGGAGCCGTGTACAGCGTGGTCTTCATCCTCGGTTTGATTACTAACTGTGCCTCTCTCTTTGTTTTCTGCTTTCGGATGAAAATGCGAAGCGAAACAGCCATTTTCATGACAAACCTGGCTGTTTCAGATTTGCTTTTTGTGTTCACTTTGCCTTTTAAGATTTTTTATAACTTCAACCGGCACTGGCCTTTCGGAGACAGCCTGTGCAAGATTTCTGGTACAGCATTTCTCACAAACATCTACGGGAGCATGCTGTTCCTCACCTGCATTAGTGTTGACCGTTTCCTTGCTATCGTCTACCCATTCCGCTCTCGCACCATTAGGACCAGGAGAAATTCTGCCATAGTCTGTGCTGGTGTTTGGATACTGGTCCTCAGCGGTGGAATTTCAGCTTCATTGTTCTCCACAACCAACATTTCCAACACCAGCACAACCTGTTTTGAAGGTTTTTCCAAACGTATCTGGAAAACCTATCTGTCTAAGATCACCATATTTATTGAAGTGGTAGGATTTATAATACCTTTGCTACTCAACCTTACGTGCTCTTCTTTAGTTCTCAGGACTCTCCGGAAACCTGCCACCTTGTCCCAGATCGGGACCAACAAAGAGAAAGTGTTGAAAATGATCATTGTGCACGTGGCCATTTTTGTCGTGTGCTTTGTGCCTTACAACTCCATCCTCTTCTTGTATGCTCTTGTGAGGTCCCAAGCAATAGCAAATTGCTCCTTGGAGAGGTTTGCAAGGACAATGTACCCCATCACGTTGTGCATTGCAACAATGAACTGCTGCTTTGACCCATTCATCTATTACTTTACATCAGAATCCTTCCAGAAGTCTTTCAACATAAAAACCCAGATAAAAATGGATTCTCTTTTCAAGACAGAGACACCTCTAACAAAGACTGCCCTACCAGCACCACAGGATGAAATAAGTGACCAGGCGATTACAAATGGAGGAGACCCAACATCTGAATCGCATTTCTAGTGAGATGTGTACACATGGAGTTATCCCCCATCAACTTTTGATTAACACCATGGGTGAAAGAGTGGTTTCAGAATAGGTGGATTCGCACATGGTGTTAATGAAGAAAAGTTGCTGAGGGATAACTGCACAGGTAGACAAGTTTTACACTGGGATGGTCCCATCAGATGCAACAGGTAGAACACAAAATACAAAAATCCCAGTGGATCTCCCTTTGGAGATTAGGGATAGCTAACAACGTATGCGCCAACTAAGGAGGGAACAGCACAGCTTCTTTAATCAGAAGATGCCAACATTTGGCATGTGTTTTCCCCCAGCAGCTGACATGGGACCAGTTGGGAAATAGAAAAATTAATTTTCTTAGAGATATCTGCCAATATTTCATGTCTTCTGGAGATGCATCGTATGTTAACTCAATAACTTCACACAATATGTATGTTTGCTTAAAAAGGCATAATAAAAGCTTTTGGCTTTTCCTTATTTCACTGCAAGAGTATAGATCCTGGTTTTACTAGATATGGGCATGTTGAATTAATTGCATGGAGAGGTATGACGTATGAATAATTGTTTTGAAAGTAGGCAACACAGTTGCTTGGTGATAGAAGAGACAACAAGAATGATTAATAATGCAGTTTTGAAATAAGAAGTTTCATTTTTGCCTTTTAATTTATTTTAAAATGCCACCTCTAGGGAGAAGTAAAGAGCACACTACTGCTCTGTTGCACTGAGGCTTTTATGTCCCAGGACATGATATGTGATTCTTTCTGGTAAGGGCTAGACTATGAAGTCAGCTGAAAGAAAGGGCCTGAAACCTCAGAGTTCTTGCAGGGGCAAACCTCTTCTGTGGAAATGGAGCACAGCTGAAGGACCACAGAATGCTCATCTTGTAACAAGCTTCTTTGGATACAGACAGTTGGTGTCACAGCATCCCATTATGAGAAGATCTTGTAAGTGATGGCTTGCTGGTTTTTGCTATACAGTCAACTAATTAAACTACAGGGTCACAAAGTAACTCCAAAAGAAGAGCAAACAAATCAAGTTAGCTGCACTCTTAGTTGATTACAGCAATGTTTTCTTGTCTTTCAATTAATTTATTACGCATCCTGCACTCCCTTTTATAGATTATATAAACACATGGAAAGTTAACTACCTGTATGTTGTTGCACTTTACTTGATGGTTCATTTCTCCAGCCCTTGCTTCATATTTAAGCTATACTGACCTTAACAGGCTGATTCATTCTTAAGTGTAAGACACACAAATGAGAAAAACCATTTAAGTTGAAAAAAGAATGAACTTACGACTTGTTAGATCAGTAATCTAAATTTTCCACAGCACTGCATAAAGCTACTTTTAGGACTAGGTTGCCAAAAAAAGACAGTCAAAATATTAATTGAACAGATGTTTTCCACTCAACTATTTGTCTTCAGCCTCTCAGATACCGAGAGCTACACATCAAATGTGGTTAGTAAAAGCAATCATAGGTTTTTAAAGCGTGAAATGAATTCAGCTGCAAAAAATGTTAATGCTTTGAAAGGAATATTTATTTAGCACTATATTCACTTTGAATAAAAAAGTCAGCTGTTTACTAAGGCCAAGGCAGACCCCAGAGACCATTCTACTTCAGCCCCCAAACAGCTGTCACTCATGTCTAGTGGCCCTGCTTTTGGCCATTACTGCAGACAAGGTGATCAACTGGTTATATCCAGGGAGCACGAGAGCAGCCAGACCATTAGATCTCAGCTCTAAGTTACAGCTGCATTTGCTAGAAACTTGCACACAAGACTGGCTCGGGAGACTTTTGCTGTAGATGAAACCCTCAGACAATGCCACTTGGAAGCAGAAACAAATTGTGAAAACAAGGACCGATCGTTCAGATGAGTTGGTGGGAAGAGACGGATGTGGCCGGACAGGGGCACAGTCAATCACAGGGAATTCGTCAGCAGCTGGGAAAAGTTTACCTCAAAGAGAAGCAATGAGCTGTGTTTTAAGAAGCACCAGTGTCTGCCATTTCACCATACACCAGTGAAAGCCAGCGCCATGCCCCTTCCCTTCCCACGCAAGCCTGAACCGAACTGTTTCGAGTGCTTTTTAAAATTCGTGTTTCCTTTGGCTGATGAGCCTGGTTCAACGCTTGCCATAAAACGTATGCATTTCAAAGAAGCTGTTTCCATAACTTCAGATCAAAATGCACAGCGAGGCAAGGGGGATTTCACAGGCTTCGATGCAGGCAGGGTTTGCCATATGCAGCCAGCCGTCCTTCACACCGCGGCGCTGCCAGGCGAAGAAGAGGGGGTTGTGAAACCAGCAGCAACTCTGCCACATTCTGAGCTGTGCAAAAGAGGCCAGGCAGCCCTGTTCCACCGCCCTACCATTCACTGGTGGTTAAAAGTTGTGCTTCATGAGAAAAGCCCTCTGTTTTTAGGGGTGGGAGATGGAAGGAGAGTGGGAAGGACCCACTAGGAAGCTGAGGGTGCATTTCAAACCCTCTTCCTATTTGCAAGAAAAACATAGGGCGCAGGAGTAAGTGCTCTTCTCAGAGGCAAACCCCCTTATTATTGCAGTTTTACAAAGAGAGACGAGAAACTTGGTTCTATGCCAGTTTGCTGTCAGTGGGCAAGCTTTTAACTGTCCGCTTGTAAATCTTATTTTAAAGCTGCTTCTTCCCGCTTGCCAGCAAGAAGCGTAAAGATGAGATTCCTGAGTTACGCTGGGTTTGGGAGCTTCGTGGGAGAGGGCTCTTCTCACGTGTGGTAGCTACTCGGTCACTCCAGCGTGAGCAAGAGCAGAATTTGGCCCAGCACCTGCAAGCATCCTGGAAGACCTTCTGCTCTGTGCCCCGCAGACCTTCCTCTAGTTGTATCCAAGGGGAGGAAAAAAAACCCCTAACCTAGAAACCACTGTCTAGCCTTCTTAAGGAAATGTTAAAAGAGAGGGGGGGGGAAAGCACTGCGTGTGACTGGACAACCTCCAGGCCCTACACACATAGCTTAACTGTAATCCGAGCATAATGGGTGTCTTTTTCTAAGCGAAACTAGTGCCAATGCTTACAAATTTCTGTTTGCAGTTTTATGGGGCAAGAGCTGCGGTCGATATTCTCACATAAAATATAATACTATCATCATGTGCCAAAATGCTAACTGAAAAGATTCATTATTTTGTAATTTAATACCTTATAAATTATATGGAGATCATATGTTGACTGACACTCACATCTGGTAGGATAGTTCTTGACTAATCTTTTTTTCTAGGTCAGGTATACCAAGTCAATGCTGTACGGTTTGTGTATAAATAGCCAATTATGCATTCAGAGAGAGGAAAAGTAATTTTTCAGATGTTGGTAAAGCCAAGCTGGAAGGAGCAATGGTGGTAAAAGTGGATTCACAGTTTTTCTGGCTGAGGTGCAGCTGAGTGTTCCCTCTCCCTGCCTGACAAAGGGCTATTGCCAGCAAACGGCACGCACCAGAACTACGAATTTAAGAGCAAAAATCAAATTAATTACAAGTCAATGCCTTTACCTAGCTGAAGCTGAGAGACAGGGCCCAGCAATGCTCTCAGATGCTAAACATACAGCATTAACCAAGGATTTCACTGCCCCCAGCCCGCTCCCTTTCCCTGTTCCCCAGCTCCCTCCATAGGTGATCCGTTCCCTATAAGCTCACTACACGCTTTGCAGCTCATTGCCCAGCTGCAAAGCTGAAGCTCNNAAAAGCCATATGAAAACCTCTCTGCCCAAAGTCACCTTTATATACGCNCNCCTACGCAAACCGCCCCGCCAGCCCGAGTTTTCATGGTGGACGTCACGGCAGGAGGAAGCAGGGCCCCGTGTCACATTCACCCTGAAAGCCCCTCTCCTCTTACAGCAGGCTTTTCTCCACAACACAACAGGCTCTATCTACACCAGCTGAAACGTGCTGAGGGTTCGTGGGGCAGCATAAATCTTCACCGGCTTTGTAGAACCAGCGCAAACTACCCAGGCTCAAGTCTACGAAGCGCAAGAGCAAGGAGGTAGCACAAGGCACATATAAAAGTCATGTAAGAAAGAAGGATGAAAAGTTCCTGTGCTGCACACGCGGGCACACGGCTGCTCATCAGAGGGCTGGGTTTGGAGCCTGCTGCGTGGGGAAAGGGAGGGCAGAAAGCCGACAGTCTTCAGCTTGTCACTGAACGCAGCGATTTTAACCTCTAGAAAATGGGCACACTGCACAGCAAGGAAAAACACAGCGCTATTCCTGGTTTTTCTCCAGAGGCTGTCACTTCAAGATAATGTTTAACACCGCCGGCTGTTCTGGGGTTTAACTCTTAAATTTGACTTCCATGCGAAACCAACAGGACGCACACACCCCTAAAACACTGGGACAAGCGAGGAGTCGGGCGGCTTCTCTTTGGGACCACTGTGCTTATGTTTTCCGAGAATACTTCACTGCCCAGTACCTAAGAAAACTCTGTGCTGGCTTTCCTCTGCCTGGGGAATTTTGACCAATGTCAGTATTGTAGAGAACTTCACAACGTGCGTGTTTTGCGCTGTTTGCTCTTTTACGTATCTGTGTGCTTAATGAAAAAGAAAAGTTTTATCCGGAAAAACAGTACGTGTGAGTGTGCTCACTTACTCTGACTTCTATAAATATACATGTTCACTGGAATAATATTTATATTTAAGTCTTTCTGTAGACTTCTTAAGAAACTCTGAGTCCATTCAGCACACATGGAGAATTTCCTGGAAATCATCAACATGGGAAACTGGTCATTCCTTTTCACCTTGATACAAATCCCCCAGCTTCTTCTGCGGCAGTGCATCATCCACCTCGCTTGTCTCTGCAGTCACGGGATACTTTGCTGGAGCTCATTCACTCCATTGCTTCTGAAAGTCAGCATCCCAAGCCCACAGCTGACAAATAAGACTGAAGCTGTTGCTACCAAACCTATTTTAATAAATTTGTTTCCCTGAGTTGCCGTCTCTCCTGCACAGGATGACGAAGCCAGAGCCTGGGCTGCCGAAACACCTTCTGTCCCTGCCCGTGTCCCCAGCAGCTGCCCTCCCTTCAGCGTGCACGTCTGCAGCCCCTCTTTCATCCTTGCATTTGCTACTGCTGATGCCTTGCTGGAAGGAGTTTGTCTACTGTCACTCAGCCCAGAGAGACAGTGAAGGCAGATGTCTTCTCTAAGGGAAAAGGAAAATATCTTTCCAGACTTGGCGTTTTGACTGTTACACATTAATTTCAAACTCAACTGCAGCGTGAAGTTTGTCTCCTCACACTAACGGAATAAAATTAATCTTGAAATATCTTTTGACCACTGGAAGGACGGTGCTGGTTCCAAAGCTGGCATCAAGCTGTGTTATCTCTGGAAGTGAGGAGGCAGAAAAGCCATCTCGGCAAAACTGAGCCTTGAGATCTTACACAAGGAGTCCAAGAACCGCATGGCACACTTGACAGATGCTGATTTAGCAGCTGATACACAGCGGAGGTGTTATTTAGCACACTAAATCAATATTAGCTGCGTTAGGGAGTTGGGAAAAGTGCTTTAAACAGAGACATCCCATGGCACAGCATCAGATCAGCACACTGAGATACCATGGGGAGGATTGCTTTCTACTGCACAAGTCTATGGTCCTCAGGTGGGAAATACTTTTACAAGTTTTACATAGGTCACACAAGTTAAAAAAGTTATCCTGTGTTCTAATAGTGACATCCTGCCACTAGCATCACAAATCCTTGCCTGCTCTGTCACTGTCCATCATAGCCTTGTGCAGAACCTGTGCAGTAAAGCTCTCACAACCTGAGCTAAGAAACAACCACAAGAAAGTCTTGTGTAAGCACAGAGCACGAGTCAGCAAGGTCAGATTCTGACCATGCTGCTCTGGGTAAGGCAGTAAAGACATTTTAGCTAGAGAATATTTTCTGGTATAAACGCCATGATCAGTTCCACTCATGTAGAGCTTGAGGTTACAACTGAGTTGAGATTCATTCATGCAACTGTAGAGCTACCAGAAGAGAAACAAGACTTCCTGCACAGAAGCAACATCGAGTATGCAGAATGACTTCTCAAAACCAGTGGAAAGCCAGGCATGTAACCACTTGACTGCAACCATACCCAGGAAGCAATTTGAGGAGACCCTGATTCATTTTCATATTTGTGCATGAAAAGGGTTCAGATTTATCAAAGGACAAATTTCAGTCTCGAGTCCAACAATCACATCCTGCTAAATGGTCTTCTCACAGTATTATCCGGAGAAGGCTTTTTCTGGTTCTGGTCCTCGGTTATGCTGTTTTCACTGCTGGCAGCGGTCACTTGGCACGTGTACAGCTAGGAGGCCACAGAGCAAGGGGCCAAGGGTTCCTATTGAAATTCCGCCACTAATCTAAAGATTTTTGCATTGCAAATTATATAATTTGAAATGAATCTTCTCTCAGCAGCGCTCATGAGAATAATTTTTAATTTTCCAACCCCACTCCCACCTGTGCGTGTGAAAAGACATGCTTGTACATTAGGGCCATCCCAACCCAAAAGAAAGGGGAACATTGGTAAGACTCATTTGTCCTGATGCTGGTACAGCCATAAATGTGTCTGCCCTTTGGCAGCTCAGGTTCCTGTCTTATTCCCGTATATTATCTCATCATCACAAACTAGCACAGCAGCTAGGGAGCACAGGCAGAAATGAGGACGGGGCAGGTAGATGTAAGATGCTGTCATGCAGCAGTCACTCGTATTCCCAAATATTTATTCCACGGCTCCCCATTTGAGCACAACTCATGCTGGTTAACTGATACTCACTGAAACCAGAGTTCAGAGTCGAATCGTCCCCTCTTTCTGAGGGGTAGAGGACAAGTGAACTAATTTTGGAGGCTGCCGCCCACCCTTCTCCCCACATGCCTTGCAGGCTCTTCTACTGCCCTTGAGATGCGCAACATCTGCTTGGGAGCTCACATTCAGATTTAGATGAGATGTTAGGAATACATTCTTCACCATGAGGGAGGTGAAACACGGGCCCAGGTTGCCCAGAGAAGCTGTGGCTGCCCCCTCCCTGGAAGTCTTCAAGGCCAGGCTGGATGGAGCTCTGAGCACCCTGGGCTGGTGGAAGATGTCCCTGCTCATGGCAGGGGGGGTGGAACCAGATGACCTTCAAGGTCGCTTCCAACCCAAACCATTCTATGATTCTATGATTGTCTACCAAATCACCACAATGATCTGGTTTAAAGGTCAGTCGTATTTCCACCACCTCCTCCCAAAATGGGGGTTTATATTTAACCAGGTTCCTGTTAAGAGCTCTGTACCATCAATGGTTGTGCTGGCACGACTGGTGGAAGGGTGTCTGCGGCGCTGGGACAACGGGAACTTTTATAGCCAACTTTGCAGCTTGGATCAGTGTGTCACAGAGCCCCTCTCCCAGAACAAGGGTAGGTGTGTAGAGGAGGTGGATTTTGATTTCCATGTGAAGTCTTAAGTACAACACCTGAACTTTTAAGCTCCCTAGCCGGTATGGGTAGCACCTCACCACAGCCACCTCATCCTTAGAGGTCAGCACAAAAGCTGATCAGAATTATCAAGGGTGATTCAAACAGCACTTCAGTGTTCAATATAGAAATGAACCCCTTGCACACATCAATTACACTGCATAACCTAGCTGGCCACGTACATCCCGCAGCAAACAATCACCCTCCTTGCTTTGAGAGCCTGACTCATACTCCGTTTTTATTTAGTTATCTTAACATGTTTGGGTTTGCACTCCAGCTCTCATGACATCAGAGTACCTTCTGCTGAAATAGCAACGTGCCCTTGGGAAAAAAAACCCCAAACAATACTGTTAAAAGCATCCTTTGCAGTTATCAGGAAGCCTGCAGCTGAGCAGGCACAGTTCTCACTTTATTCCTGTTAGACAAAGCAGGACAGTTTGAGCGTGCGCATCGGTCACAAGGCCAAAGAGGATGAAAATCAGGATAACCACTGTCAAGCAGTGAGAACAATTCCCCGAGCTCTTCAGGAGTCCTTGTATGTGACAGACTGCCACGGCCTTGAGCCAGACTTTGACTGATGTAGAAACTGCAGGACCAGACATTTTGGCTATTTAGGGATTTTAAAAACCGCATGTGGATTTGTCCGACACCAAAACCTCAGACTTCGTGTGATCTAACGTTTCAGTGAAGGGCCCAAGGACATGCTACAGCAAGAAACTCAAAGAGTGAAGCTCTTTAGAAGTAGAATAAACAGTACACAAACTCATCTAGTAACCAAACTACGAACCCATAACACACCGTTCAGTAGGTAAGTCACTGAAAGTCAAACCAATATAAGCTGCGATAAGCAGAAGTGTCACACCATAGTAGGCTGCTACTAAAGTTTTTAATTGTACCTTCTGCTGAGGCCATCCACGTTTCCCACACTGATGAGACCTACAGAACACGATGTTGTATTAGAGGGACTTGTTACTCATTCTAAGGAGCATGCTCGAGTGTAATTCAACGCTGACAGCAACAGTTTGTGCCCTCGGTGCCCACGCAGCTGCCAGACAGCAGTGCCTAGCACGCACTACGGCAGAGGAGAAAGCTCACGCGTAGGGGAGCCAGGGCTCTGAATGACCTCTTGGTAACTGCAATAACAGGGAAAAAAAAAAAAGTCTGATTCCTTCTAAATAACTTCTGAGTGACTTGGCAAGGTCTTTGCAAGGTGCTGTAAGCCTGAAGAGACAACCTTAAACCTCCCCCCCACCAGGCTCCCAGCCTTCCAGCTCTGCTCCACACAGCCAGACTGACCCTGGAGTAACTGCACACCCAGGTGTAAGATACACGAGTGCTCACGGCGACGCATGCCCTGCGCTGCTCAGCTGCTGCTCTCCTGCGAGGCACCAGACCCCCGACCTGCTGCAGAGCACTCGGTAAGACAAAACCACCAGAAATGCCGTTAGGTTTTCTCGTCTCCATGGGCGATGGTCTGAAAGCACACCCTAGCTGTATCCCAGCGGGCATCCGTCTGCACGCGATGCTTTACAGAGCCAAAGGGGCAGAAGGGTAAGAAGCAAGTGCAGTAAGGAGTCCAAGCTAACACCACATGTATATATATATATCTCTTAAGGAGCTAGTTTAGTGATTTCCAAAAGGAGTAGCTTGTACTACGGAGAAGGGTAAGGATTTGGGAGGAGCACGGCAGCAGGAGATGAGAAAAGAACAGAGGCTGCGTGCTGGAATTAGAACCTGAATTTCCCCAAATAACATACGGACTTCAATCTTCCACAGGGTTTACATCCACTTGCCAAGCTGGCTAGACACCAGCCAGCTCACACCTGAAATCCCTGTCCCTGCCTCAGCACAGCACTGCGATCCAGGTTTAATAAATCCCGGCTCTCGGCAGGGGTTGCTGGCGGAGGAACAACGCTGAGCTAACAGGGCCCTGTTGTTTCCGTTCGGGGCTCGGCTCGCACCTGGCCGGCCCGGAGCACGAGGGGAGACAGCCCACGCCAACTGCAAAAGCACCCAGCGTCAAGACGTCAGGTGCTTTTCAAACAATTTCACAATGTGATTGTTTTTTTGATTACAAAAGGATTTTTTTTTTTTAACCAGAACAAGCTGGCAACTAGTTTTGCAAACAAATTTTATCATCGTAGGCTTGAGGTTTTATCATCTTCGACATCTTAGACTGGAGGAGGGGAGAAAAATCACTATTCATCGCCAAAGCGATTCCTCCTGGCCCGTGAGTCACCAGTTTGACTCAGCCTGGTGGGACGAGAGCCAGCTGACAACAACAGAAATCTGGCAGGTTGCACGCGAGAGCTAAACAAGCTCACGCGCCCTAAAAATAAAGCTGCTAAGCTGCTGAAGTCGTATTTTCCTACCAAATTTCCTGCCGAGCAGTTTCAACCAGCGTTTGGCCACATACTGCCTCATTGACGGACCTTCTCGGTTTATTGTAGGCAGAGAGATTTAATTAGTAAGTAAGGAAGCAAGGAATTCCTGTTGGTGTTTTTTTTGAAGGGGGGGGGTAGGAGGGAAGAACGAAATGAGACAAAAAGAATTACGAGCTATGTGCACATTTTCCTGGCATCGGAGTTGCTTCAGAGTAAGCGACGCTACGAAACAGACCTCCTTCCGCTGCATGTGTCTCTCCTTTCCTTCCCTTCATAAAGTGTGGTTTAAATAAAGAAACATCTGCAGAAACTCCGCGGCAGATGAGCCCTAATCAGGCAAAGATAAATATAAATATCTGGGGCGTGCACAGAGGTGTAGGATACCAAGGGTCCTTGTGAGAAATGGGTGCCAAGTCACTTGAGCTGCAGATTAGAGTTGACAAAGCTTCCCCGGAGCCGAACGCCTGGCCCCAGCACCGGGAAAACGTGCTGCAGCGCAGGCACAGCCGCGGCGAGCGCGACAGGAAAGCACGCACCGAAGTATCACGGTACGAAAAGGACATCTCGGTGAAAAAGGAAACGCTACCAGCCAATCTATATAGCAGATGTATGGAACGAGCTCCTGATTACGCAGAGTTTTGAGGTGTGCAGAGGGAACAGTGAGAGCTGGAATTACCCTTCGGTTCACGAATGACTTGTCCTCTGCGTGGGAGCTCTCTGAAGTAGGCTCCATCTATCTTTGTCTGTATTTAGGGAGAAGCCAAGGCAAGAGTCCCCATCCTAATGTGAGATTTGTTTGGGAAATAAGAGCTGGTAAGGGTTCCAATCTCAGGCAAAGGTGCTCTCTGGATGCTTTACAGAAAAGAAGGATGCGGCCTCTGCTCCTAATGGATGGGCTTAATGCTTTCCTTGATAGAAGAACCAGCCCGTATACAAACGGGACAACCACTCCAATTCATGCAGTGCTTCTTAGCTACGCTTTCTTCACATTAAAAACAATCTTTATCTGGTAACGGCGATCAGCACCACAGTCGTCTCTGCGCTTCAAACAGGAAACCTAAGCAAACAGTGACTTTTTCAGCAGCCGTTGCTGGTAGGGTTTTCACACCTCCCTCCTGGACTGCTCTTTCCCTCACTCTTCTGCTAAATATTTCGCCGGGGGGAGATGGGTAACACAGGAGATTTAAAGCAGTTCCTCATAAAACCCCTCGGTTTCATAGCCCAAGCTCCCACAGTAAAATTTCATCTGGTAAGGCTAAAGAGACAGTTGCAGCTGGAGCAGGGGGAGACCAATGCCTAGAACAGGATATATTTTTACTGGCTTTGTCTCACTTGACTGCTACAGAAAGAAACCTAAGGGCTCTAGGCAAGGAGCAGAGATCAAATTTACTTCCTTTTCATGGAGAGTTTAAAGTGAAAGAGCATATTCCACAGCGCGCTCTCATGAAAACATATCAAGCATATTTTTACTCTTTTCTCTTCCCTCTCTTTTTCAGTAGCCCACACATGACTGCTCTGGATGAAGACCAGAGACAGGGCCTGGTCTCTGTCTGTGTCGTTGACATTAGAGGTCCCCTCCAACCCCGACCATTCTGTGATTCTGTGACATTGCACTGGATGGGCTGAGCCACATCTCAAAGTCCCAGAGATACGTTAGAGGACATGTTCATGTGACGAACTCATCCAGCTGATTTTTAATGCGCTTGGCCCTGCGTGCAGAGCCAGGGGCCCTGCGAGAGGCCTACAGGCACCTCACTGAGCTGACGAAAGCCGCGCGTCTCAGCGCGACAACACTCCCTAAGCCAGAACTGCACGGTGCTTACCAAAGCGAGCCAGATTGCACAGCTCAAGGTCACATCTCACTTCACATGGGACAGCACGGTCCCACTGCAACCTCACACCATGGAAAAAGTCACAGAGTCACAGAATGGTAGGGGTTGGCAGGGACCTCTGTGGGTCACCCAGCCCAGCCCCCTGCCCAAGCAGGGTCACCCAGAGCAGGCTGCACAGCACCGCGTCCAGCCGGGTCTGGAATATCTCCAGAGAAGGAGACTCCACAGCCTCCCTGGGCAGCCTGGGCCAGGGCTCCGTCACCCTC
>Ga0065711_1029619_pt1 | contig 35477 bp, 23 predicted proteins | sample Hoacrofraction12_FD_59098 | JGI IMG/M metagenome (GOLD analysis project Ga0065711, IMG submission 59098) | Hoatzin crop microbial communities from Cojedes, Venezuela - Epithelial fraction 12 v2 (version 2) | ecosystem: Host-associated > Birds > Digestive system > Esophagus > Crop | place... | reverse complement strand
AAATGCTTACAGATATCTGAAGGGTGGGTGTCAGGAGGATGGGGCCAAGCTCTTTTCAGTGGTGCCCAGCGACAGGACAAGGGGCAATGGGCACAAACTGAAGCACAGGAAGTTCCATCTGAACATGAAGAAGAACTTCTTCACTCTGAGGGTGACGGAGCACTGGAACATGCTGCCCAGGGAGGTGGTCGAGTCTCCTTCTCTGGAGATATTCAAGACCTGCCTGGACAAGGTCCTGTGCAGCCTGCTGTAGGTGACCCTGCTTCAGTGGGAGGGTTGGACTAGATGACCCACAGAGGTCCCTTCCAACCCTAATATTCTGTGATTCTGCAAGAGAACCACACCTCAACATACGGTTGTGGACGTTGTGCAGTCTGAGAGAGACTGTGAAAGTCAAACCATGTGAAGGAAATCCTCAGATACTAAGGAGCAGGTTTGTGTAGGAAAGTGATATGAGCTCAGGTGATCTTGCCAACACACTCAACAGCTAAATGCAGTCCACCACAAAGACAGTATACATAAATATTAATATGCTGTGATCTCAGCAACAATGTGGAAAATCGTAACTATGATTTATAACTCAGTCATGAACTTCATGAATCAGAGAGAGAGAGAGCGAGGAAAAGAGAGAGGAAGAAGAGGGAGGGAGGGAAGGAGGAAGAAACCGCATGTGTTAAGAGGCATTCTTATGAAAGAGACTGGGAGCAGTGGAGAAAGAAGGGAAGAGAAATATTATTGTACCTACCAGGATAGCCTCCAACATAAATGGGATTGTTCGTATCTGCAGATGTTGACTGGATGTAGGGATTATCAGTTTGAACCAAATTCCCATCAATCATCAGCGAAATGCCATGTTTGTTTTTGTTTGCTTGAAGCTTGTGCCATTTTCCATCACACAAACTATTTGTGCCTCTTGGTTCATATGTAGCTGTTATTCTGCCAGCTCCGTTGTTGACATGGAATAAAACCTGTATAAACAGCCAGATGCCAATAAAGATATAAAGTAAGAATACATGAACTAATTTGCCTAGATAAAAGCACAATCATGGTAGTGCAGAGATTTCCGTTTTTATAAATGTTTGATAATTATGCAGAGCTAATGTTTACTTTGATAGACAGAGTGTGTCCTTATTGAAGTATCTTTAAAATCTAAAAGACTTAGTTCTATCCATGCCATGGTCTGCTGGGTTAGCTTTTCAATGTTTCTTACCAATACAAATCAAGCCATTTTCTCACAGAAACTGAGACTTCAGATCTGAAAGAAGCACCACTGTATCCAACTGAAGTGAATGAGAATGGACTGAAAGCACTTGTCATTGCCAATAGAGGTACTGATTTATTTCATGTATTTATTTGTCAAGGCAGTAGACATTTCCTCAGCTCTGTGGTGAGGATTAAGATGTAAATATTAACTGAGAAAATATGTCCCACGGAAACAGTGATATTTAACACTATCCCTAGCTAGGAAGTTTTGAATAAAAAATGAGCTATTTATGAGAAAGAAAAGACTTAAGAGCAATTACGTATACACTTTTCAGGCAGGAGATGAGTGGAGAACTATGTATTGATTGTTAAAAGGTTTATGGAGCAAAACAGCCAGTACAAGTAGAGAGTGAGTTAATTGCTCATGAATACGGAAGCAGAGATTACAAAACAGGGTGCTTTGTATGTGCAATAACATGTTTATCAAGGACAGGTGTAGCTCTATGGCAGAAAAAATATCCAGCTACAACAAAGGTACATATTTGTTCTAACATACAAGGTACATAGTAGAGGAGGTCACAGCGGTTACAGACTAACATAAATTACACCGAAAAGGCAAAAAGTTCCAGTGACTTCTGTTAATCTCAGATTTTACCATATGATGATGACGAGAAACCTTAAGACTGAAAGTCTATCCCATGCTAGTTCCATGAGGATTTGGTTCGGCCTCCTTATCTGGAGATATTCAAGACCCACCTGGACAGGGTCCTGTGCAGCCTGCTGTAGGTGACCCTGCTTTGGCAGGGGGGTTGGACTAGATGACCCAACAGAGGTCCCTTCCAACACCGAACATTCTGTGATCCTGTGATCACATTTCATCAGGGTCTATTTCGTGCTACCCAACAGTTCTAGCCTTCCATTTTTAAGCAAGCCTCGTGAGGTGAGTGCGCCAACACAGGGCAGCCTACCTTGCTGTTTACAATTTCCAGTCCAATGGCATCAACCTTCGCGCTGCTGATCCCGAGGAGGATGCCATGCACTGCTGTTGTACGAAATTCCAGTGTAATGTTCACATCAGATCGGACTTTGTAACCTTCTCTGACTGAAAAGAAGTTATAAGCTTCTAAGAGAAGACTGGTAACCCACAGTACAGAGTAGAATACACACATTGTTATTAAAGACCTAAAAAGCTCGTCAATTACTCTGCTGGGATAGGACTTTACAGAACCTCTGGAAAGTAAGTTTTCCAAAGTCATAATTCACATTTTATGCTGGAAAAGATAAATTCCCAAATCCCAAAATAGTTTTCTTTCATTATTTTAGATTTAATACATTCTATCTTATTTGTAAGAAACAGTAAAGAGCGCAAATTTAATCCTTCACATTACTGCACAAGTCCCCTATGTCTTTTGTCTCCATACTCTTTAACAGACCTTAACATCATGAACATGGATATTCTTAGCTGAAGAAAGAGGTAGTTCGTTTCTTTCCCAGCGCTAGAATCATCAGCTCTTTTATTTGTGGAAGACAGCCCTTTGCAGAAACGGCCACTTTCGGACGTATGGGGTAAAGAGACTGAGTTAGAAATACATATGCAGGGCAAGTGTTCTTTGTGTGAAGAGTCAATTAATTTCACACAGTTCCAGCAAGACCTAAGCACAGTATGTTTTCATTAACATTAATTCAGTAAGGTACTGCTTTCATTGAATAACACTTACCTAGAGCAGCAAAGCCACTCCCATCAAAGAAAGTACCGTCCTGCACTGTTGTGTAGCATTTATTCACAGCAAAGATGGAGATAGGGCTCTCATTGTCCAGTTGTTTGCTGTTAATCACCATACTACCAATGCAGGCAGGAATACTGTGAGTCACCTAAGAATATCGAAATATAAGAGTTAACATGTAGTACAAACTGCTGCAATGCTCTCTTAGTGATTCACCTGATGTTACTCTAAATAAAAAATCCTCTGAACAAAACACAGCAGAATCTAAAATATTTACATAATTACATTTCTATTATTACACATATTTATATAAGGTTACAAATGTACATACTGTCTTAGAGTCAAAATAAATATTGTTTAGAAACACAGTGTACACTCTCCGTAACGTGCAGAAAGAATTGTATTTGCTTGAATGTGAACAGGAATACGCCCAGCAGTTAAAGACATTCCAAACGTGCTTCAGCAAATTAACAAGTAAATCAATATTTCGTACAACATTTTGCAAGCATAGATCACCAGAGTTCTATCCAGCAAAAGGATTCATTAGTATTTCTCATTATTATTATTATTTTCAGCAACTGCAGATTCAAGGTATTAAAACATTTGTTAGCCCCATTATCCAATCAAGAAGCATGGGTGAAGAAAGTATGCCCAGGAATTGAGAAACTTTGTTATCATCACCGGAATCCTCCCCAGGTTGGATAATGGGCTGCACAAGGAAGCGGGTGACAAAAACCTATCCTCCAAAAGCCTGTGTAAAAAGTATGTTTTAATCTCCGACAGCTAAAGCCAGTCTTGCAGATATTTAAGGCACCTGATTCCTATCTGAATGTAACAGGATCTAGGTACCAAAATGCCTGAGATTCTACATCATATTTTAATCTTATACTATGAAACACAGGAGTTTATATTCTTTATCCATTTTTAACAGGGATTGACAGAAGAAAAAAATCTATTAAGAGCTATTACTAGAACACAAGGATACAATTTCTAGCTAGGGTCACTAAGCCATAGAAAGCTAGACAGATTTAACTGGCAAAGGGTCATTGATTTCTTTGTTGTTTCTTTCTCTAAGTACTTCTTTTTTTGCCCCTGTCAGAGACAGGATACTGAACTAGATGGGTTTGATGCAGTACTCATTCTAGCATTGCAAAATGTCAGAGATCCTCCACCACCCCGAACCTTCTTACATTTCCAAGATTCTTCGGCACGTAGTCTAAGGGGAGACCTCCCACGTAGAGCTTCCCCTCCACATCCAAAGTGCTACCATCTCCCAGAGCACTGACTGCTACTAGTTCCTGCCCGTCCACAATGATTATACCTTTTCTTTTTACATACTCTGTCTTTATCTGTAAAAAATGAAGGTATGCAAACATGAATCAGTAAGTTGAATCAGTTACCTAGCCATCATCTGCCATAGAAGCAATACAATTTTTTAGTGGTTAGATTGCTTTAACATACCGTACCGAGGCACACTGTTGAAAATCATTGTGAAGTTGAGGCCATTGCAGAGTACAAACAAGCAGCTAAACTGCTTCCTATCCTCCCCAAGGGCTCACAATGATTGCATGCTGTCCTCCATAAGTTTTTCAGTGTCTTAACAATTATTATTTAAAATCACTAGGTTATTACCTTAGGATACGAGTACATCACTGAGTCTGAAAAGAGGAGTACTGTGGTGGTCTTCTGCAATTAATGTGCCGCCTGCCAGCTGAGCCATCTTAGCTCCCTGAAGCACACACCCCTATGCTGTAATTTTACGATGGGCAGTGCTGAATTTGCTATTACCAAAACATTTTCCAGTTCTGTCCATCTTGTTCATTCATGCTCCTATGTCTTCCTGGCACTAAAGCAATTACTCACATGATGCTGAGGATTTTATTCGAAGTAAGCTACCCATCTATTCTTCCCTGGTCACTTTTAGCCCCACTCAGAATCCTGACCAGGTTCAACATGAGGTTTCATGAACATTTGGGTTGGTAAGGGGATAATGTGGTACAGCAGGGTGATATGAGTAGACAGCAGAGAACAAAAAGCAGAAATGCTGCTTTCAGCAGCAATGCATATTAGCTTAAACTGATTGTAGAGCTACTGCAGTAATCACCCCCAGCTATGAAGTGGTGTGACTCAGCCTTAATCTCTGAAAAAACGTTCAAGATTATGTCTTTATGCCCTGGGTAGTAAAGGTAGGTCAGCTCTCATATGGAATCTGTTCATCTCTTAAAAAGCGGATGGGGTGAGTATATTTAATTTTAAACATGCAGCTGTAAATCCTGGAGTGCTCTTCCTTTCAGGGTAGGCAGCAGAGCTTAACTCTGATATCCCTCTCTGACAGAATTCACATTTGCTTTCTTTACGTTAGTTTTTGCTGGGTTTTCCTCTGCTGATTACATATGGAAAGCAAAAATAACACTCTACTGATTCCCAAGGCATGTAGGAGAGGTGGCAGCTTTGTGTTATCAATCAGCTTTGTCCCACAGAAGCCACTTCCCGAAGTTAAGGCTTCACATATGGGTACAAGGGAAAGGAAGCTTAGCAAGTTGAATATTGTCATCCTCACCTGCCTTAAGTAATGCGGTCAGAGCTGCTTTTAAAGCTCACGCAGACATCACAGTCATTTCTCATGAAGAAAGCCAGAGCCAGCAGCAGGTGGGTTACTCAAGAGGAACTGGGCCAACAGAGGCCAACACAGAATCTTTGTTTGGAAGGACCTGAATTCTACTTGGCACCTGAAGGCCGTAGCCATAATTTCTCATCAAAGTCTCCTTATGCCAAGTCTTCCCCCTCCAGCCTCCATTCATTGACGCTGGGCATCAACCAAGGAAAGGAAAGAGAGTGCTTCCCTGCTAGCACTAGCTGCTATTACATGCTCAGGTAATCAAGCGGCAACTGGGAGAAAGGAGAAACTGTGCACCCACAAATCTCTTTCACTCTGTCACACGTGCAGTTGCAGGTCTTTGGTGACACAGTGTATGGAAAGCTTTCTGCAGAAAAAGTCAAGAGTGTCTAGATCTCTCTTGTCGGGTTCTTCTCTGGTGAAGATGACTATTATTACACAGTTGGTGAACTATTTTATTTCTAAATAATCTGAGATACTTGACACTAGCTGGATGCTGGCATTGATGCATAATTCACAGGAATTTAAAAAGGAAATAATTATACTCAGACACAAGTTATCTGAATGGTTTCATGACTGGGTTAAAACCTGTTTGCCTTTGCAACACAGAAAGCGTAGAGGAAAGGCAGGGAAAAAACATCCCAGTAACTCCAGGGAAGAGAAAATGGAGTACAAGATTGACAACTACTTACCGTATGCCATTTTCCATCACTGACAACAGCAGGGTGAAAAGCTACTGCTTTTCCTTTGCCTAGATCAAATGAGAAATAGAGCTGTCCCCCATGAAGCTGTAGGGCTGCATAATCAACTTGGTTCTGGTGAGCCATGTAGTAAATCAGGCCACTGGAGGCAAAGGTTCTGAGACTCAGCTGGATAGAAAGTCTAGACAATAAAAATTCACTGTTACCGAAAGATACTTCTGCATTGTTGAAAAGCTTTTCTGGAGGCAGAGAACAGCTTCAACCAATTTATTATTATGAAAAGAAATTTATTATTACAAGGCCAGAAAAGTAGAATTTGCACTGATTCTAAGAAAGCATCACCTATAATGTATTTCATAATAGAAATCAGTGCTGTACCTGTCACAAGACAGAAAAAGTGACAGAGTGAGCTGGGCTTTAAGATGGACAGGCTCAGCTCTTTGTGACTGCAGGCTTGCCTATTGCCCCAAGAAAGGATGGAATTCCAGGACAATGTGATGGCATCCAATTACTATTAGCCAGGCTTGCTGGGATATGATGGGCAGACTGAGAACAGAGGGAGGCTTAGAACGCAGAGGAGCTGATTGAGCCATTTATTATGGAGACACTAGGTTTAGACTACATAGCATCAAACCTCTGCACTGTCCTTCTGTTCAATAGTTACAACAGCAGGACTAGAAGGAAAAAATGCTCTTTTCTGAATGCCTGCAGAGGCTTCTCAAGCTGAAAGCATACGCAAGTGGCTTGCAGGCTGTGTTTCGAGGACCTTGTTGGGAGCCTCTCAAACAAAGAATAGTGGTAGAGAGGCTATTGCACGTTAAATCTCAACAGAATGATTCTTCTCAGTAGACTTGGCTCCTTCAGTAACCTGGGGAGTGAAGCAGACATGGAAGGTGCAATTGCAGAAAATTCAGAGGAGAGGGCAAGATGTTATCTGCATCAGTCAAAGGAGCAGGGACCAGCTGAGCTCTGTATGTGGAAAACAGAAATCAAAATACTTACAGCAGGTACGGTGGGGCTCATAAGTCTGAGGGGAAAAAAACGCAGAACTTTGACCATGAGATAAATTCATGACCACAAATCTGGGGAAAGACACATTAACTACATTGCGGTGGTTGTGATACCTTCTTCTATGAGGAACACACAGAAACCTGAAGCAAGGGCCATGTTCAAAGCTGGTAATGTAGCGATCAGTCATGAAAACAATCACTGCACTTCTTGTAGCTCAATATAAGCTAACACACTGTGTGCATGTGTGATTCAGGATATACTCACTTCTTCCTGATGGCAGAATGATCAAAGAGCAGTGTCAAGTGGCTGCCTTTGGCAAGTCCAAACTGATAGGCACCTTGAACATGATCAGGTAGCTCGTCTTTTGCACAGACTACCTGTTAATGAAAGGACTTTCATAAGAAGAATAGTATCAGGTGCTGACCAGCAAGTGCTGAATGGCAATATGCCTATGCAGAACTTTGTAAGGAGCAAAATTGAGCCACATAATAACCACAAAGTATACAGCAACATCAATTAGCTAAACTCCCAAACATTTTCAGCTATCTTTAGGCTCAAACAGAACTAGTTCTAATGATTAAGCTAGTCTCATGGACAGCACTGTCTTTTCTACTGAGAAATGTTTGTCTTTTCTACTGAAAAATGTTTGTCATTTGAGAAGTATTCATTCACTATTTGTCTTAATTGATAGACCTTTTGATAACAAATGCTGGAAGACACAATACAATTTCAGTACGAAAATCCTACGGACTTGGTAGAAATATTTTCCCATTTAGTGAGGATGCACATTTTGGTTATGATTTGGGGGATGGAGAGCCGAGTAACACAGTATGAGCCAAAGCTATACTTTAGCTCTAAGAAGCACAGCTTATTTCTTTTTATAGCCACAGTTGTGTGAAATGTATAAAATCCTGCTTTCTGTTGCCACAGAAAAATGATTTCAGGATGCTTTCGAAACACTTCATTATAAAGATGTGCAGCTGCAGAGGGAGAGAAGTAATGGTGCCTTCTCCCTTGGGGACAGGGACTGTATGAGAGAAAACAGGTGCCACACAAGCTGCATTCAGACACTGTGCATCTCTGGAATGGTTTGTGCCTACTTTTTGACACAGAGCAGAGACTGCATGTGTGTGACCAGGAAAACGTGAATGCTGAATTGCACAGCCTAATGCAAATACCAGTACAGAGCCACTTTGGCAGGAACATGCTAAAGATGTAATGATTACTGTCGAGTCCTTCTGCTGAGTGTTTATCAATCCACTTTTTTTTCTTATTTAGTGTTGCTGCCGGAACAATGACAAAACTTACTACCTTTCCCTTCCAAAATGCCAACAGGCTGCTACAAAGGTTTATATCACAGTCTTTCTACAAGAACTAATAATTTGAAATCCACATTCATTGAACCATTCCATACCATAAAAGAAGCAAATATACACAGTTCATGCTTTGAAAATTCTCCACAAAGCTAAAACGAATCTTGCTGTTGAACGCTTTCCTAGAAGAGGCAATAGAGCTTTGCTGTAACACATACTTTTTTTGTATCTGTAAGAGGCCTCAGGGGAACTGGTAAAGCCTGAAATTCAGGTTGAATCTCTATGTCTTCTGGCTGTATGGCTGGTTTAAGCTTCTCTGACAAAAAGCAGCTGTCCATATCCACATGTTCATACTTCATAGAAGTGGTGAAATACAAAAGCCTATGTGGTAAAAAAACTGTATTTTAAGAGGTGAAATTCGAAATTCCCTGCTTTTCCCAAGCACAAAGAGGGTATGTTACAGGGTCTTTCACTAGTAACAAGAGAAAGGGAAAGTAGCATGCCGAGACAAAAAGATTGAGAAGTGGCAAATAATCTGTCCACAAAACAATATTAATAGACAATATACATGGAAAACCATTCTGTCTGTGAATGCAGATGAAACTATAGTAGAGAAAGCTGCATTTTGTGCAGCATCTCCATATGCATTAAAGATATTTTTAATGTTATTTGGAAATGTAGCTGGTAATATCCATTTTATGCCTGTTATAATACCCAGATCATCAGCATCATGCTTGTCTTATGTTAAAAAACAGGCAAATGGACGGTGTCATGCAAGAGATTACAAACTACAAGTAATGACTACAGAGTTTTCCAAAACAGGGAAGTTACCCCTCTGACTTACTCCTTGTTAAAAATAAGATTGCTGATACAGCCATAAAAGGAGACAGCCATTTTTAGCCCTAAGATGCCCTCTCCTGCTGGCATGCCACCAGCATAGAAGTTGGAAATATTAATGGGGCTCATTTCTGCTGATGAAGCAAGCCTCAATTCTGCAGGGTTACTTTCATCCACCTGTACAGTTATGATCCTGAAAAAGATAAAGTAGGGAAAACATTCAACAAGAGCTTTAGACATTCATTTTCAAATGAACAGCATTCCTTTCAGCCTCATAAATGTCCTGTTCTAAGAAATGAAGATTCCATCACTTTGATAATCCTTTCAATGTCTACAACTAGAAGACGTTCTTCTGTAGATAATTTTTAAACACGTAGAGTTTTGTCAAATATCTTTCCAAATTATTTTGATAGCTGTATTTTTTCTTGATACTGTTTAGTATGCTTTACTCAAGTGGCCCAAGCTGCCTAGATATTTTGAGAGCTTTTAACTACAACTTCATCAGTGGCTGTATGCTGTATACAATTATCATGTAAATCAGAACACTTCCATTAACAGCAGAAAAACACAGTCCTAATTATTCCACCTAATGAGCTAGCAAAGGCAGTTCCCCAGAGACCGCAGTGAACTGACAACAGCACACAGTAATTGAACAGGTAGTACTGTTCACAGTCACATGTACCTCTTATTCCGGATTAGGATGACAGAGTGTTCTTGTCCATCACTGTATGTTCCGTTAGCAGACCGAAGAACTACTTTCCTAGTACTTGCTCTATCTCCTGCATTAACATGCACTGCAAGATGACCATCAATCAGCATGATTGAAAAGAAGGGCTGTGGATTTAACCAGAAGATTTATTTTTAACTATAGCTTAATTTCCTGACACTCATTCAGTGTTTAAATAGAACATACTTTGGAAAAAATCACCTCCAACTTTGTTGTAAACAAACTTCTAAATGAAACTCAGAGACTAGTAGGCATGCATTGGTACGTCTTAGAGTGCAAAGCCTTCTACCAGAAAACACAAAAGCTGGAAATTTCTGTGGTCATGATAAAACTTCAGCTTAAAATGCAGGATTTTCTTTTCTATACCACCACCACCCCACTCCTGTCCTTAGAGGAAGAGAATAAGAAGGGGCAGGTATTCATACCAAGACTTTATCATTGGATTCCAGGAGCTCCAAAACAGCCCACCAGATATGAGATAGCTGCTCATCTCAAATCCTTCAATAACTACTTATGAGTAACAGAAGTGGAAAGTAATACTCTGTGTGCATTTCATGTGCAGTTTTTCTCCTTGTTGCAAAAGCATTCTGGGTCCCAGCAACTGTAATAGGTCTTTGCTAACTGATCCTTCATCTCTGCTCTGCTACAATGAATATCCTCGGCTCTCCACCTAGCCTCTGTATTTAGGCTTCCTAAGCTGAATAAATTTTTCTTTCTCTTTCTTTTAAAGTTACAGTCATAAAAACCTGAGTTAATATTACAAAATCAAAATAGCGAAACCAAAACAAAAAATGTTTGTTTTCAGTACTTACCAAATGTGCTTGTCTACGTCGTCGCTTTTCCAGTCCCCTGCTGAGTCCAGCAAGGATGATGCCGCTGCTGTTCTTTGTAGCAAAAGTTGCCATCAGTTCTGATTCTGGGCTTAAGGACTTAGGTACCAACTCAATATATCCATTGTTCAAGATGTTAACACTACGAATAGGCTAGTTTATGAGGAAGAGAAGTTAATTACTAACTTTGTTCCTACATAGCACTCAGTAAGAAAAAAAACCAAACATCTTAAGTACAGATTACATTATTTTAGAATTTTTCAAGATAAATCCATTTCAACTCACTACATTCATCACTATAAACAACACTATTTATTGTTCAATAACAATAAAGATCAGGTTACAAAACCTAAAAGTCTCCTACCTCCAATACACAGCCTTTTCTTACTCCATACGAATTTCTAAGCAAGTCAAAGGTTGAACGGGATATTTCCAGATTCTTGATGCATCCCACATACATTCTACTATTAAGACCTTTCCTGAAACACAAAACAAGGCTTTTTTTCCAAGCAGTAGTATTTTGAATTTCGTGGGAGAAAAGATTACGTTTTCTTCAATAAGAAAGAAAGAGATCTGTTTTAAAGAACGCAATCATTTCACTGTAAGTGAAAATGCGGAATATGGGTTTTACTCTTCGCAGATATTAATTCTGATCTTAAAAAGAGTCAGGTAACATTGTCCCCAAATGGAAACATGCAAGTGTGTAGTGCTATGCTGCCAGGCCAGGTCATTTTCCAAAACTTTAAGGTGAATCTTCAGCTGAAATGTAATGGCTTTTATGTGATTGGGTAACTGTAGCTCTCTACTACCTAGTAATTCTTTTTCATTTCTTAAGTCTGGATGATGCCTAATTTGGTTCCAGATTTAAGTCAGAGAAATCTAAAGCTGTCCCGCCATAATCCTTTACAGGTTGCTATGCCAGCTACGATTAACAAGTCTGCACCTCTGCAATAACTGTGCAGAGACCAATATTATCCTGGAATTTACCTTATTTCCAAGAGCATGCAAGCAGCTTAATTAGATTTTCTTTCACCATGTTTATCCTTTCACAGTGAAGCCACCAGAAGAAATGTGACTTTACAAGTTCAGCAGGGATGCGCAATACAAAAAGTATAAACTAGAGACATGCTATAAAACATATATTTGTAATGATTTTTATTGATCTGTTCACAACCATTTCTTCTCTGTTCCAGTTTTCAAAACTGAATTACAAGAAATCCTTTCTGAAGTAGAACTTTTATCCTGAAGTGCAGTTTCACCCATAAATGCCAGCAGGAAAACATAAGGCTTACACAGGTAGAGATCAAAGGAGCATCATTCCAGGCAGCAGTGCTGAATGCTTGCCGCAGTCTGACACAAACAGCAGGTGGCTACTGTGGCAGCTGCTGTCGTGGAAATCACCCATGGAGGGGAAAAACAGAAGCTTGTCTCTGATCTGAACTGCAGTGTCAGACCTACCAGTGAAAAGCACTGTATTCAAGTTTTATGGCAAAGGACAGATAATTCTGTGGTATACATGGCCATCAACAAGACTTCAGACTTCACTGGTTTTCACTCATTTCAGTGCAAATAGAGTTTGTTAAAGTCTTTCCCTCTACTTACAAGAGGTGTAGGAAAGGGGCAAAAGCAAGAATACCCTTTACCTCACAGTCCTCGATCTTGGCAGCCCACCAATGAAGATCGGGTCCTTATCAGAGCGGTTCAGGTCTGAGGCAACCCCAGGAGATTCTCCTTGCTTGGTTTCTTTATAGTTAAGGTTATACGCATCCATGACTGCCAAAATTCCTGCAAAGAAAAGGGAGTAAAGATCTGGAGAAGGACACAAATACATGTTCTTCCACTGTGGCAATCTTGTCTCTAATAAAGGACAATGTATTCATTCACTCAAACATGTACAGACAACCTTCTTATTTTTAGAATGAGTAATTTATTGTACTTGCAGCTATTCTGTTAATCACCTCTTTCAATATTCTCTGACAAAACCAAGTCTGGGGAAGTCCACAGGAAAAAAACAAATATGTTAGAGCTATTAACATGTATTATTTCTAACACACTACTTCCCAAACATAGGCCCAAAATACTGTTGTACTAGGTACTATTAAAACACACAACAGAAAACACAATTCCTGATACACAGACTTGGAAAGGGATCTTCCATTCTGTAATGACTATTGATACATTTTTGTCTGGCAGCTTCCGCATTACCTGCTCTTTATAAGACGTGCCAAACCAAGCACAAACTTTACACAGCTGTCCTTCTAAAAGCAAAGTAACATAGGTGTGGCTGCTACAGAAACTGTATTGGAATTGACCAAATTTGGTTGCAGCGATGCTCCCTGTGGCTATCTTAGATATTTGTATCTGTAAATGTGCAGACACTTGTTTTTTTCAGTCTGTAGCCTACCTTGTTTCTTGTTCCGACTGAATGAAATTTTATACCACGTTCCATTGTTGTAACGATTTTCTGTTGTAAGAGCAAGAGGTCCTGAACCTAGATCAATGGTCAGTCTCACTCTGCCATCAACAAGCTCAAGGGACAAGAAATCTCTCTGGGAGGAAATAACAGACAAACAAACAACAGATTATATTCCTTGAAATAAAATCTTCCAAAAGGATGCATCCTTGTCAGGTTTGGGCCTCTGTGTGGAAAAGGTTTGGTAACTCTTGTAAGGTAAACTATTTGTTAGCCCCAAGACATTTATCTTTGTTATGTTTAAGAAAACAAAGTTGCATGTACCTCCCTCACAAGGATGTCTTTTTGGTTTGTTTCGTTGTTATTCTTACTTACATGCATCATGAGGCTTGATTACTCAACAGGGGAAGGTTTAAATAACAAATGTCACATTTGCTTTTTTTTTGGATGAAGTTGAGAGTAATTTGATTTGACTGTTAGCATAATGACCAAACACCGCAATGTTCTTTCTGCAAGAAGCAAGAGCTTCTTCACAAAGTAAAAAAGACTTTCTGAATTGTATTAAAAGTGCCCCCTCTGCACTGTAAAACTTAAGTCAGATATCATTGTGCAATGTATTCAGGCACTGAGTATGTAACAAAGCAAATGAATAATGCAGTGACTCCGAAACAATCTGTATCTAAACAAAGTTTTGTCCTCCTTCAGGAAAAGAAAACCACCAGTTAAGTATGCCGTAAACTGCATGACATGACAATGCAGGTCTGGAGATGGGTCTAGGTTATATTGCTGTTGCAAGGAGCTTTATTTAATTTATTTCAGTTTACTGAATTCCCATCTTATGGACTTAATTCAATATGCCTATTCAATACTACCTTGCCCTCTGCAAGCTCAGTTCCAAAAGATTTTACATTCTGCAAAGGTTCCTCCAATTGAACAAAACTAGTTTGTTGTCCCTACTGTTTCTTTTTCTTGCCTTTAGTTAAATAATCATTAATTTTAGTCTAGAATTAGAACAAATTATGGAGAATTCTTTTCATTGCTTCATTTTGTCCTTAGTATACGTGAATATTTGCTCTAAAGAGTTATCTCTAGAGTTTCTGTCTTTATTCCTTTGGCTTATGATGTCAATCACAGGTGACAATGTATACAAGGATAATCACTTGTTTTAATGTATGTAAGCTGAAAAATAACAAAGAATAAAGCAATAAACCATCAAGTGATCTAAACATAGTTTTTGATAGTTTAAGAGTCTGATCCATTTTCTTACAGTGCCATTTGAAGCAAGATATAGAAGCAGCCCATTAGGTGAAAAAGTACTGAAAAACATTATTATCTGTGTCACTGTTGAGCGGAGTGCCTTCTCCACGACTGAGTATCCGCTGCCATCAAAATGGAATGAAGTATCCTCATCCTGTGGGCTATGGAAGTAGAAAACAGAGTTAAAAATGTTAACTGAGGATTTATGGTTTTCCGGACATTTTTGTATGTAATTTAAGAAAAGTTAGATCCGTTGTTGCAGCCCCCAGGCAGTATAATTAGAAAGCGTGGAAAGAGACTTGAATCTTGATGTTATGAATAACTGCAGGATTCCAGCCAAAGGCCACTTTCATTACAGAATCTCACAATACGTGATTTAGCCATGGGGAAGGATGTATACAAGACAAAAAATGTTCTTCCCTTATGCATGAAAAAAATTCCAATGATTTCTCAAGGGAAAAAATAATTGTTACAACATATACCCTCTTACTTAAAACATTTCATCCATTTATCAAAATGCTTTGCACAATTGCACTTAGAATAAATGTTTTATTAGACCTTTTCCCTGCAACATAATACATGTAAGAAATATCTCATATAATCAAGCAGCACCCTCTGCTGTTTCTACATGAAACATCCCACAAAAAAGAATATGGTCAAGCATACTTCTTTTCAATTCCTTAAACATGAAAATAGTACAGTCTGCTATCCCCTCCCACAATGATTACAAGAATGGTAGCAAGCTCAGGGGCTACTTTTGCTATGGATTTTGTTTTAAGAGCACTTTACACTGTTTCTTATCCTAGGAAAGAATATTTTTTTCTTGCTGGAAATTACTGGAAAGCAACTATTCCAAAACAGGTTAGTTCACTGGCAGTCCCTACTTTCAGTGCACAAAATACACCACAGCAATAGACCTGCTCTGAAAAAGTGATTAACAAGGGACAAAATTCCATACAATGAAATTATTTGACACCACTGGCACATTCAAATTAGTATGTTCAGAACTGTAAGTTAATGATCAATGAAACACTGCAATTTATCCAAGTTCATTAGTTTTAGATAACACAGAAATATATATTACAGATGTAAACTACTCTAAATCTGTCACAAGAAAGAGAGTGAGACAAAATACCTTCCAAAACAGCCATTGCACTTGCCCTCTCTTTCCATGTAGTTCCAAAGACCAATAGATCTGCCATTCAGGGATGCCTCTCCCATGCACCCTTTAAAATGGGTCACCTTAACAGCAGGCGATTTCTGTAAGACAAGAAATACTTCATGAATACAATTAATGTTAAGTAGTCTGAAAATTATGCAGCCAAATTTTTGCTTGGTTGTTTTCCTTGAACTCTAACTTTGTTAGATATAAATCACAGTAAAAGAACAACACATTTTAGCATAACTATTAACAATTATCATTTAAATTATAATAGATGAGTTCTGCAGCAAGTTGAAAAGTAAAATAACTATGTCCTTGACCTACTTACATGCCTCATGGCATGAATAAGAATGGCAAACTAAAAGAAGCCATGGAAAGAAATAAAAAACAAATTCATTGTGTAATGTCTATGCACCATGCATGCACACACAGCCTGTCTTGGTTAATACTTTATGCAAAAGTTTCCAGGGAAAACTAACTTCAGGATACTAGAACATCCTTATAGCGTCTTTGCTTTACGTTGAGAGTACCTGGCATTTCTTCGTGAAGTTAACCAATTCATGCAATTATTTCTATGTCAAAAGTATATCTTAGATCTCAAATACGATAAAAACATTTTACAGAATGCTGATGTCAGAATTTAACCTTGATCTGCCCTCCAAGTCCTCCAATAAACATTAGGGTTGATTTGTTAACATCCAGTATGCTGGCTGTCCCTGGAGAGGCTGCAGATTTAGATGAAGGCTTCTGATTGGAGTTCATTTCCTCTATGCTGAGCGTACCCGTTTTTCCAAACCTGCCAAGTACAAATAAACTAATAAACTAGAAATCACCAGGCTTAATTAATACATGCTACTGGCTTTTAAGGACAAGAAAAATCTTGTCAGTGGAAAACTCAGAAGATGGTTTGTGTCCAACATTTATGTCATTCTTATTTTAATTACCTGGTTGCATGTATTCTGTGCCATTTGTTGTTGTCAATTTGATAATCAGGGTATTCCACTCTTGTTGATCCAGAGCCCAAATCCCAAAGAAGAGCTACCTTACCACGTCGCATCTCCACAGCAAGGAAGTCTGTCTGAAAAACAGCAGGGCTTATACATAGCATCGAATGTGCAGTTTCTGGTTCGTGTATTTTAGCATGTAACATTGAGAAAGTCTTTCCAGATTCATGTCCCTGCATCCCATATTACAGGAGTTGACTTTTAGCAAAATCAGGCCCAGTAAGTTTTTACTCATTTGTACTTTTAATGAAACCAAAAAACTCAGCTTATATACAACTAGGTGAACGTTTTCTTCACAGATATATAAAAACATGTGATGTACACACACACACAGACATACAGAAATATGCGCTTCTGAGCGTATGTGAAGTGATCTACCAGTCTGTGAAAAAATACTATCACATGATAGCATGCTGTAAGTAGCTAATAGCTGTGCATTTATCAGGATTACAGAGGGAAGGAAGAGGAAGGCAATGTGAAGGTGAGCCATCATGATCCTTTTCAAGTGGGTAGATGCACCATGCTCATGAAGGCCAAATTCAAGCACTTTCTCTGCGATACCAGGCAAATTGTTTGACATACTCCAGCATGCCATACAAAAGCATCACCTAGAGCGTTACACTGCATGAGGTTAATGCACAGCATGGGAAAAGGAAAGGAGAGTTAAACGACATGGCCAAGAACTGACCCTAAGGAATCAGGTGCTTTTATTCTCTACCTTTGAGGATCTCTGGAATCATCCAAGGCACAAAAAAATTTCCACCCCTAGCGAACACATTTGTCTGCAAGGGACCTCACTTGGATACTTAGTTTGAAGTTAATTAGGAAAAAAACATATATATGGTCTTTTAAAATTTTTTGGTTTTTAATTTGATTACCATCACCTTCAGTAAATGTACACCAGCAACTTACCTTTCCATTGCTACCCAGGTAGAAAAGGAGGTTATCTGGTTCAGTAGTTTTGACATTGAGTGTTAAGGTGTTATAGTTTGTAGATGAAATTTGGGGTTGGTAGGCACGAATGCAATCTCTGTCTGCTGATACTGCAACTTTAATCTGTGAAGGACATGAAGAAATGGAATCTAAACAAGTCTCAGTATGTATTTCTGGAATATGTACTTAGCTTCTGACCAACAAATGCAAGACATATGCTTTCATGCAATTGCTTCCTGGGTTAGATCTTAGCAATCTCCTTGGTATCACTTGACAGAAAGATGCACAAACAGAAAATAATGAAATCTGTCATAATTCATTCATTCAGCTAGGAGATTTGAAGCCAGTAAATTAAACTATTCGAATAACTCAAACAAATCAAATCTTGGGTGAGAAGCCCGTATATCAGTAAAAGCCACTGCAATAATATCAGAAAATAAAGATATAGAAATTTAAAACCTTTTAAAAGCAAAAGAAAACATAATTTCTAGTCTATATTCAGAGAAAAGATTTTTTGAAAAAATTTGAAAGGCAGTCTGCAATAATTCTGGTTATTTCAAAGTTTTACAACCCAGTTTACATGATTATTCACAAAATACATTTGTGAATACATTACGAGTTAAACTTCTTAAAGATTAAGTAGAGAAATTCATGTCCCTGTTGTCATACCATTAACTCCTTTGGACACTGTCTAGTATACTGATAGGATATCGATTCAGGCTACATGCAGCCAAACTCCAACGAGCTTAGTAGTGTAATGGCAGAAACCCTGTTTTAACAACAGAAATGCCTTAACTTCATCAACTTCATTGAATATGCTTGTAACAGCTAAATACATAAAGCACACGTGCATATGTGTATAGACACAGATATATAAAATTTGTCTCCTCTAGTAAAAGTTTACAAAACAACAGAACAAACTCTCAAAATTGGAAAAGGGGATTGTGCTCCTACTGACACTTCAGAAAATACTACTCCCTGTTTTCTGCAGTGGATTCACTAAGCTTCAGTAGACTGTGACAGAGAAGCAATAACCATGTAATTAAGAATATCTGCAGAAAGAACTCAAAGCTTTTTATTTTTTAAAACAAAACTTCCCTAAGCCTTACAATAACATATCCATACTAAAGCCAAGGGCATACCAAAAATTACTGAGTGCAAAGTCATTTTCATATTCCCCTCACAGTTTAATGAGGTCCATAATACAGTTGACTCACTTTTGCTGTCTTTAAGGGGGGAGCAGAGTTTTAAAAACAAGTACGTTATTTGTCTTTAAGTATTCTGGATGCACAGCAGCTTCATGCAAAGAGCTAACAGACATGGCAGGGTATAGATGGCAAATATATTGATAGAATCAACACTCTTGTCAAAAAATTTGTAATGATATTTGATGTTATATGGGGGTACCCCACAAAATAAGCTCAGAAATTAAAATCTTGTCCTAAAAAGGATGGCAGCACCATCCCCTCACTTGTCTCTTTCTCACCAAAATATCTCTGTGATTGCTTTCTAATATATCATATCATCATTATTATAGGAAACAAAATGAAATAGTAAATAAATTACTGCCTTGCTATTCTGACGAATTCCGAAACTCAGTAAGAAACTCGATGCTAAAACTGCAAAAGGTGCCAACAGCACTGCCAGTACAATTTAACCATCAGTCAGTGATCTTGGACTTCAGTGAGGCCCCAGAACAACCAGGTACTTTGACAGTAAATTTTAGGCTCTTTAACTCAAAGAATTTTCCTGCTAAAAGTGAAAGTGAAGCCAGTTTAGTCTGGGATGATGGAACTTACAGACGCTGCCTGCTTGCGGGCCTGGCTGATGAGCTCTTTAATTTCAGACAGGTTTCTGTTCAGGTTCTCCTCTAGAATTTTCAAAGGTTTCAGCCTATCCAATAAAAGACTTGCTTGTGCTTCGACTTCTTTAACTTGTTTTTCAGCGGTGATTGCTGCCAAAACATAAATGAAATGTTGAGGCAGGTTGAAAGAGAAATGTACTGTTCATTGCTAAAATACTTAGCCAAGGTGGCCTGTTTCTGATCATTTTGTTTTCAGCAATTTTAAGCATCATTAAGGAATATGCATACTTAAGTGTATCCCATGTGGTTCCCCTAGAGGTCTTTTAAAAAGCTAGCACATTTTTACTGAATTAGGAAGAATCTTTCAGTCCATCAGATTCATATTTAATGTCTATTAAAATAGAATATTAGTACTACTTCTGCAAGCAGTGACATTTCTAAAAAGCAATGAAGCAGCAAACTTACCAGCTTTTGATGAATCTGTTATAAGTTCACTAGTCTTCCTCAATGTGTCATTAACTCGGTACAATGTAGAAGAAGTATTCAGCAGCTTCTGACTGAAATCCCCAAAGTGACTTAAACCCACCACAGCACTGGTGTTTGCAGACACAGCCAGCTCTTTCACCTCAAGCATGTATTTCCTTGTATCTGAAACACAGTTCTCAGGTTAAAAAAAATACTCAGCTTTCATACATACTTGGGAGTAATAAACGCCTGGCTTCATAACACCACAGTTACAAACATACTCAAAACACTAGAAATGCTGTCAGTTACGTTCCTTTCATAGTAAGAGTTACATTTTTGTTTGTATTCTTCAGTCTGTGAGGGGAGCTCCAAACCAAGACCTACTGTGATCTAACTTTGCTTAACTGCTGAATACACCATGGCTTACAGAGTGGGTAGTTTACATTCTGTGAAACTGGAGTGCCAGGAAGCTGGTGCAACTCCTCTTGCCCAGTTATTAAATTGGAAAACGGCCACAGCTATGGCCCTGAACAAAAAACATGCTGGATGTTCCCAAATTGATGATACCAATATGGATATAGCTATAGATGTAGTTACATTTGTTCACACAGACACACACAGAGATATATAATAATAAAATATATTATACAGACATAAATAATAGAATATGCAGCAATTTTAATTAAGTCTCATCAGTTTAGATTTTCAAGTCTTTTGATCAAAAGACTTGGATTAATCCAAGTTTTGAATTCCAGAAAAATGTTTTATTTTTCATGACCAGCTCTGAATACAATACAGGCACAGAATGCAGTGATGGGGAACTTGACTCTGTCTATCCAACAGGAAGATTATATGAAGGCTTATCATGTTTAAGTTCCCTGAACGAGTGTTGGCACCCAGACTCACTAGTCTGAGACTTATGTTTTGAATCCTAAAAAAAACTGCTGAGGCAGAAGGTCTGTTGCACCCTTTGCTTTGGCCTACCATCACTTACATAGCGAGTGCACCACTCCCAATCTCTGCCTGCCCCTTACACCCCCTGCACCCGGAATAGTGGGAAGATGCTGCAGCTGGCACAAAAGGCCTGATTTAGGTCTGCAGGGATCCTTCTTCACCACCACTACCCTACACAGAGGGCAATGCCATCATGAATCTGTGCCCAGATTAAAAAAAATAAAGTAACAAAACTGACAGGAAACAATATTAATCTGTGAGTTAAGGAGGACAGTCCCACAATTTTAATAATGCCTTAATTTTCAATGTGTAGCTTTATGTTAGATAGCATCCTGCAATTAATATCCAGTGTAACTTTATCAGTAATATCACCCTTCAGTGCGAGTTAAGAGCCTGAGCTGTAAAATCGGTATTTTAAAGCTTTGGATTTAGCATTCTAATCTGAACATACAGTACAACCCATGAATCCAGGCAGGAGGTTGAGTGTTTTTCTGCCTTAAAACAAACAAAAAAAATATTCTTGAGGTCGGCAAAGTATTTCAGACCCTCTTATTCACAACTTCCATTTTCTCTATTAGTTTCCATGAACTCTAGGTCTTGCCTTTATAAAAAATAATGACTTTTATTTAAAAAGGAAATTATTTTGTTTTGGAAAAGCACAGAAACAATGTTTTAATCGGCTAAACAAAGCAAGCATTTACAACAAGAAAACATTTAGATGCAGGTGATAAGACTCGTCTACCTGGAATTTAGTAAGGCCTTTGACACTGTTCACCACAGCATCCTCTTGGAGAAACTGGCTGCCCATGGTTTGGATGGATGTACTGTTTGCTGGATAAAGAACTGGCTAAATGGCCGAGCGCAGAGAGTGGTGGTGAATGGAGTTAAATTCCATCGGTGGCCGGTCACAAGTGGTGTTCCCCAAGGCTCAGTTTTGCGTCTGGTCTTGTTTAACATCTTTATCAATGATCTGGATGAGGGGATTGTGTGCTCCCTCAGCAAGTTTGCAGATGACACCAAGTTGGGCGGTAGTGTGGATCGGCTGGAGGGTAGGAAAGCTGTGCAGAGGGATCTGGACACGCTGGATAGATGGGCTGAGGCCAGCTGTATGAGGTTCAACAAGGCCAAAGGCCGGGGCCTGCACTTCAGTCACAACAACCCCATGCAACACTACAGGCTTGGGGAGGAGTGGCTGGAAAGCTGCCCTGCAGAAAAGGGCCTGAGGGTGCTGCTCAACAGCCAGCTGAACATGCGCCAGCAGTGTGCCCAGGGGGCCAAGAAGGCCAACGCCATCCTGGCTTGTATCAGGAATAGTGTGGCCAGCAGGAGTAGGGAGGTGATCGTGCCCCTGTACTCGGCACTGGTGAGGCTGCACCTCGAGTGCTGTGCTCAGCTTTGGGCCCCTCACTACAAGAAGGACATTGAGCTGCTGGAGCGTGTCCAGAGAAGGGCAACGAGGCTGGTGAGGGATCTGGAGAACAAGTCTTATACGGAGTGGCTGAGGGAGCTGAGGCTGTTTAGTCTGGAGAAGAGGAGGCTGAGGGGGGACCTTCTCGCTCTCTACAGCTACTTGAAAGGAGATTGTAGTGAGGCAGGTGTCGGTCTCTTCTCCCAATGGCCTCAAGTTGCATCAGGGGAGGTTTAGTTTGGATATTAGGAAAAATTTCTTTACTGAAAGAGTGGTCAGACATCGGAATAGGCTGCCCAGGGAGGTGGTTGTGTCACCATCCCTGGAGATGTTAAAAAAACATGTAGATGTGGCACTTTGGAATATGGTTTAGTAGGCATGGTGGTGTTGGGTTGACAGTTGAACTTGATGATCTTAGAGGTCTTTTCCAACCTATGATTCTATGATAATGTAGTATAAACAATTTTGAAACAAGCTATCAGAAGAAAGCAAAACTTCACATTTCCATACAGAATTTTCTCTCCGTGTAGGGTTAAATATTCTAGGATTTCACTCTCTTCTCGTATCAGTGTAATTACATTGCTTTTGGAGCCCCTCCTGATTTACAGCACTGTGATGTGGGAATCAGACTACATACCTCATATGATAACCCAGTTACGTTTCATAAAAAAATTGAAAATATTCCTTGTAAGGGAGGAGGCTAAATGAGTCTCCAGTATAGTTTATTGCTAGGTCTCTGCAATCAGACAACGAACAGGATTTCATTACAATTGTACTACATGGTTCTATAATAAGTAGAATGTCAATATAAATTTCACTTACTATTAGGCAATCCTCTTAGTGTCAACAAGGAAGCATTAAGCTGGTTGACAATTTTATTAGTACTTTCCTGAATCTTTTCTACCTTTTTGTTCAACCCATTCAATCCAAATAAAAGACCTATTGGAAGAAATAACTGTGATTTTTCTATGCATAAACAAATACCATATAACCCACACAAACCCTATGTATAGTGATAACAAACATTCACTTCTTTAATCAACTTAATTTAATCAATGAACTTTTTTTTTTTCCCAACAGAAAGAGCATTTTACAAACAGGAATGCAAAACTAATGAAGTATGCACATATAAGCTCCTGTGGGTACTGTTCCATTCAAAGTTACCCTTTTTGGCCAGTTCCATCAGACTGAATTGGTAGAGAAAGTCAGAAAAAGGCTATAAATTGACTCCATGGTTGGGAACTCTCATAATTTTTATGATGTTCTTCACCTTTTGTGATATCTGACAGGAGCTAAAGAAGTGTTCTTATTTATTTGTCATATGTTTGCAGAATCCTCTCACTAGATATAAAAATGTGCAGAACAGAAGGAACAAAAAAGGCACATATTCTGCCCACCTGAATTACACAAAATGTATATATATTTCTAAAGCCATTGATATTAAAAGCAGAGACCATTTTCCAGTTACAGTTTATCTCTCTGAAATATTCACTTTCTGTCCAATTTTGTCCAGAATTTCCCTTAGGGACAGCCTCTGCTCCAACACAAAGTCTGTGTTCAAAATGCATTTCAATTTCCATGGTTCAGACTTCAAGGTCTTGTTGATATCTTTGAAGTAATAAAAAACCAAAAGGATTCTGGAATTTACAGAGGGACTCTGAGCCAAAAGGCACTTTGTACAGACAAAAAAAGTTCAGTTTGTTACTGTATTTCAGCTGTGTAGAAGGAACAAGTAAAAATGATTATGATGTAAATATATCATCCTACTTACTTGTGTAATCCATGATTTATTAGATAAAATTGGATGAATGGATTTCTTGAAGAATTATGTTTGTTCTTTGTCTACTGCATAGTCCCTAATGATTTAATTCGTAACATTTGGAAAAACAGCTATTTAATGAAAGCATTGCTTGGAGGTAAATGAGGTATAGTGAAGGCCAATTTTTTAAATGTTTACAGAGAACAATTATATTCTTACCCAAAAAGTTAAAATGCCACATGACTCTATAACAGATTAATCTTAATTGTATGAACATACGTATATAGTCATATGCAGTATTTTCCCTTAGTTTATGCTCATTAAAAAAAAAAAAAACCAAAAAACTACATTAATAAAAAAACCCCACAAAACAGTATATAGAAAAAGAAAAAGAAATAAAAGCAGAAATGTGAACTCTAAAGAACTGACCATCACTTTTTTTCTTCAGAGTTTTAGCTTCATTCTGAAATTTGGAGCTAAGCAGTAGAGTTTCTTTTCCAAGAAGACTGAGAGACTCCTCTGGCTGAAAAACAGAGATCAGTTGCCACATGTGAAAAACAGAAATTAAACTGAAAACATTTAAGTGTCTGCAGATGTCTACTTCAAGTTACTGAACATTCTCATCATTTATGAGATATTCTATTTATTACCTTATTAAGCATTAATTAAAAAAAATACAAGTTGCAACCATTTGTCCAAGAATGGGACATTGAATCTCTTTGTGAGTTAATGAAAAAAGATAACTGTGAAACAAAACCTACGAAATCCTAGTTTGAACACTGCTACTGATTCAGTGTTGCCTTTTAGAACATCAGTAATTCTAGTGCCAGGGCTAAGTCATAAATCCCAGCACTAAGCACTTTAAAGTGAGATATCTCAAAATCCCAGTCTTTAAAGTGTTCTTTTAATCCCTTTCTTCAACTGGAAAATCTGGAAAAGTATCTTGAAGGATTCATGCTCTAGAAAGACAGAGTGCTATAAAATAACATACGAGCTCACAAAACAACGCAAATTATTTTGATCACTATCATGTAAATGCACTGTCACATGTTTGTTTCTCCAGGCATAACGTGCATGACACTTGTAAAACATAGCCCATTCCTTCCTTGGGTTTACAATCAGGAAAAGCAGAAAGGGATAAAGGGGGGAAAACAGAACAGTGTGAAAGTAACAAGGTCAGACTGGTAACTGGTCTGGTCTTTTTAATCTACTGTTTCAATGACAACCTGACAATCTTGCAAGGCAGAGGGATGGCAGATGAGACACAAACATACATTTGGTTATGAAATATCATCATTTAAGCAAAACAGTTGTGATTGGGAATACCTAGACAGAAATGGAAAAGGGACAGACAGGTCAAATAAGCAGATGGTTGAATAATTCCAAAGGTGGAAGGGAGTGCCAGAGGTTTGGGAACTCAAGTTCTATAGGAATGCATATCAGATGACTGATATAAACACTCACAGAATCAAGACCAGTCCAGGTAACGAAGCCTTAGACATTAAAAAAACAAACAAAAAAAAGGTAAAACGGTACTGTGGTAGAGATAAAAGCAAGGTAAACAGACCATGAAACCTGGTGCCATTACTGCCTTGGGAGTAAAGATTCAGCATACAGTATACACTAGTCAACAGCACAGGCTGCCATACACGCCTCCATCAAGAAACTGCCATACGTGCCTTCATCAAGAAGACTCAAATTTCAGCAAGTGCAAAACCAATTAGCACAAATATTCCAAAATCAGAAACGGAAAGAAGTTAATTAAAATACTAATATTGATACTTACTAAATCCAAGGGGCCATTCACAACTCTAGATGCATCATCTGCCAAACTCTCTGTTCTTTCAATCACACTTTTAACACTGGAGTGGGTGTAGACAGCAGCAGTTGTGTTGAGAGTCACGTTTCTTACTTTAGAGAGGCCACTAAATAGAGAATTAACAAGTAATTCTGTTTTAGTGAGAGTATCTTAATCAAACACCAAGTTCCATGTCTTCCATTACAACAGGCACATCCTTCTAGAACACAATGCACTCTGAAGAAAGAAGCCCACCTTGCCCTATGTTGCATAAGCGGCTTTTAAGTTCCTTATTTTGAACTGAGAAAATCAGTTCAAGGAAGGTTTTAATCTATTTTTTTTAATTTTGTTCCTTGTTGTTTATGGTCAGTTTTTCAATTTATAAAGCCACTTAGTCGCTTAGAACAAACACACCACATCACCTGAACCGAACAGTTCCTAGCTGGAGCTCAAACACAAAGTAGAGAAATACAGAATCTAGGAGGAAACTCTAAGCATCTGAAAGCTATTCTGTATTAAATTTTGCTTTACTGAAGTATCTGACTGTGGTGATGTCAGTAGAGTTGCTCAGCATTACTCAGAACAAAATTTTCTGTTCTCAAAATACGTGTAAATTTTCCAATCTGATGACTGAACTTTTAACACATATCTGCTGACTTTAAAAGACAAAACAGTAAGAATCTTGGAAGGATTTCTGGGGTAGAGGATTAATTTCCATTGAATTAACTGGAATGACTTTCCAACTTTACAATTCTAAGAGTGCATTTGAGTGGATTTGAGATTGCAACTCACTCATTTCTGCAACATGTTTTGAAAGCAACAATAATGGAGGCATAGTAGGAATAGCTTCTTGATAAGATTCAGAGATTGTCAAGAAGTATTCATATACAGACCAGAAGCTTTTCAAGCCATACCATGATATACTCACTGGGCATTTAATAATTCCCTAGTTACTCTGTAAGCCATCCATATGAAATACAATTCCGTCCATATCATTTAATAAAGACACACTACATTAAAAGTAAAAAGCACTTGAAATGAAATGGGGAATACAAATTGATCTTAGAATCATAGAATGGTTTGTGTTGGAAGGGACCTTTAAAGATCACCTAGCCCAGCTCCCCTGCTATGGGCAGGGAATTCCTTTAGTGGATTAAGCTACTACCTATTTAAATTAAACCTGACACTACTGTAAATCTCTCCCAATTTCATATTTCTTGAGTTTATCACCTTTCTAGTGCATCTGCAAGTTTCTGGAACTGGGTGGCATGGTCCTCGGCTCTGTATACCAGGTCAAGCACTCCTCGCACAGACATCTGCATCACCAGCTCATCCACGTGGTGTCGCAGTTTGGTGCTCCATAGGATTAACCCATCCTGGTGGACCTCTAGGTTCTGCACAATAAAATAGTTTACTCCTTTTTTTCAATAGCTACATACACCTTTATAGCTGCAAAGAGGATCTTAAAACTTAAGAACTTACAGATGTAGAGTTCTTCACATCCTGGGCAAGAGCATTAGCAGCGTTCACTAGGACCTTCCCTTCTTTAATGAGCATGGTTGAGACTTCTTCACCTTCCTTTATATTTAGCTTTTTGTCCTATAGCATAAATCAAGTGTTTTATAGTAGTCTGTAAAGTCAGCTGGTGCAGATGAGTTCACATGACACAATCATTTTTTGGTTTTCAAACAGGGGTCTGCTTTCCTTTGGGTTTTTAAGGTATCACATATATTAAGATGTTTAAATATGTAGAATTTTATTAAAGTCTAAAAAGCAGCTTTTAAACACAATTTCATATTTGTATTTCTTACGCAACAACACTGATTGTCCAGTCTTACATTTAACTCCGCCAGGTTGCTAGAGATAAGAGGAAACAAGTGACTGGTCTCATTGATGTTAGCGAGCGCCTCATTCACCAGGTCCTGGGCATCTTGCAGCCTGCTGTTGTGCTTTGATAAGAGCTGGCTTGCATCCTTTATTAGTTCAGCAAGCTCCTGTTGGGGTTTAAGATACTCTTTCTGAACTTCGATCAACAAATTTTCTGCAGCTCTGACAAAGACAGGAATCAGAAAATAAGTAAACAGCGAAGGAGAAACTTAGGCATGGATTTCTTGAGGAGAAAAGTGGGTGATGTGAAATTAATTTAAATGCATCTTTATACAAAAGTCTGCATTTTTTTTCTATAACAGCATACATACACGTAGTAGCTTGGTTACTTGTCTTACCACATAAAAAGATGACTGCCTAAACTTTGTATGTGGTGACTAGAGGGGAAAGGGGTTAGTATAAATCACATTTGCTTAGCCTTAATTTGGGACATCCCCCACATCAAAATTTCTGTGAAACATTCTTCTGGGGACTGCATTATATCTTAATTGTAGTGACTCATATTTTGAATGTAGGATCAAAACATCAATTATGAGGATTGACACTGTGAAGAAACAAGTAACCAAAACTGAAAAAGATACATTCAGGAGTCCTGAAAAGTTTCAATATCAAAGAAAAAATAAATAGCCTCATTAAAATGAACACTGAAAGGAGCAATCTCTGCACTTGTCTTTTTTAATGAGTAACAGACATTATCTGGGAAATATCAAATCTCCCCAAATTTGTCAGTTGTTAATCGCTTCAGCTATTCTATTTGGGAATATTTGCATCTCCATTTGAACACTTTCCAGTATTGAAGGAATTGAACTGAAAATGATCCTGAAAGTCTATTTCTTTATTTCTCTTAATTTCAGCACATACACTGTAACTCCTGTAATGATACTTTTACATAAATGTTTGTTCCTCTTAATCTGATTTCAAATCACACAGATCTTCGGCCAAAGCAAAAGAAACCTAGTTTATTTCACTATTATGTACAGCAAAACACATTCCATCTTTCTTACTGAATAGCAGATGTGCATTTGCATGTATTTCCTAAAACTATTAATTCAGAGTCCTTACACTCAGAAGCCATAGCCTTAAAAAACTTACAAGAATGAAAGTACTTGACCAGACAGTAATGGCTTCTATTTCAGCGTAGAGTAACAAGGTTACATTCCAGATTGTTTGGGAACTTTGCCTTATGTGGCAAGTGTGTGGAGAGGAGACCTCAGTTATGAACGTTGCTTAACAGGATGTCATCACAAGCCAAGTCCACTTTGAGCCATGTGGTAACTTCTGCTCCCTGAAAAATGGACTGGCAACCTGCTTGTTTAAATCAGTTTTGAATTTACAGCTATACAGAATGATAAATTTTGCAGAGCAAATCATCTTGTAAATCTTGTTAACTCTCTTCTTCTGTCAAACAACACTTCTCAGAGAACTTTCAGAGACTTCAACAGAGCTTATAATTGAAAAAGGTAATTCACAAACGCCTTGTATACCAGCTCAAAAGCTGATGTTGAAAGTCAGAACATTGTGTTACTATGCAACAGGATATTTTGAGAAGTTTCTGTAAGTGCAAAAAAAAGCTATTTGAAGTACCTAATAAATGTAAGAATAAATGGTACATTTCTAGTCCATTTTCATGTCCATTTAGATTCTATAGAAATTAATATTCATCACAAGGACAAGCACAGGAGTGTGTTGAACAAAATTAGACATGCTACCAACACACACATTCTATCCTGCCTAATCCAAAGCACTTAATATTAAGAAAAGTCAATTTTTCAGATATATTCTACTCTGGTCTAAATCTTTTTCCCTTGAAGCCAGTGTTAACATTCTTACAGGTTCTGGTAGGCTAGGGCAATACCTAGTATTTCTGAAGCTGGAACAAAAATTTTGCTGACTGTTGGAACAGTCAATGTTTTATATTGCCAAGTGTGGCAATAAGCACTAACAATGAACACAAAAGCCATTTTGAAATAGTCTTTAACTGCAGACAAATCAAGATGATGGAATACAGTCCTAAACTGTGGCTCAGAATGTTGAAACAAATGCCTTTGTTTCATTTGCAAATCTATGTGATACATATTCCAGCGACAATGAATTGTCATGGCCTTCAGCAGACCTGACATGTCCTGGACTTGCAATCGACTGAGACAGTTCTATGACTACTCCTAGCCAAAAGCAACAAGGAGATGTGGGTTAGGGCCAAATCTGAAACAAACTGAAACCAGAGAGTCTTTTCATTTGTTGCTGGGAAATTTTGTATCACATCCAAATGAACAGGCTTTGCCTATACTAGTATCACGTAGGATGTCCAAATATCCTCAAATCTTGTAACTCCAAATTCAGAGTTCATGTAACTCCACCTGGGCTAGTTATTCGTCACATTGCCTCTCATTATGGCATAATTTTTCTCCAGATATCTCTCCAAAAAGCTGTATGGTATAGTATAGACATACACAAAGTTTTCAGTATAACAGGCTTACTTTAGAACACTGGTAGCATTACGGTGCTGCTGAACAAAATCTTTCTTGTGCAACGCATCCAAAAGGGCAGAAATATCATCCTGCAGACTCTGAGATGTAGCATTTGACAGCGGGAGATCCAGGCCCAGTGTTTCATTTAGGGACATAGCAACTTCAGCAAGTACTAAGTATAAAAGTAAACAATTTAGTCATATTATTAAAAAAGAATATATGCGAACCCTCTGTGCAAACTGCAGCAGTTTCCATGCAAATAGTTCTTTAAGAGCTGCAAAGGAAATACCCTTCTAAATTCTGTAAAGTGGAAATATCTTAAAAGCAGGATACCTTTGATGGTCGTAAGTACTGTGTCAATAAATCCAGTCAGTTCTTGACTTTTATTCCTGGTTTCCTGAGTCATTGTGTTCAGCTGCCAAGCTTTTTTCAAAAATCTAGATGACTAAAATAAAACCAAGAGATAATCTTTGACAATACTCCTAAAACACTGATTAATTCATGGCATTTGTCTATGTTTTTTACATTTTTTTCCCCAATATTGACAGTACTTTTGGGGGGAAACAATGTTTTTTGGTAAGGTAGACCCAGCTGATTCATAAACCTCTGATGCTTCCATGCTTGCAGATGCCTTAATTATATCGAAAGTTCCAGCCTCTGATATCAGTGAAGAATTGTATCACCAATTCTTTTCATAATCAGTAAGATCATAATTACCAAAGCTATTTCTTTAACAAAGTAAACATTACTTTTTTCTTTTAGCTACTATTAACGTACCTTAAGAAAATCACTCTTCTGAATACATGACTTTCAGCAGTAATAACACTTAGTGCAAGCATCCAGTTAGATTATGTATACACGATAAGAAAATTACAGGTACATGTGGTCAGCAAATGAGATCTAATGGCTGAAGTAGTATTGTCAGTTTTCTACCTACAATTTTTCTTGTGCTAAAACTGAATAGAATACGAATGTTGTTGGCTTTTCATGTGGATTTTCAACAGATTTATTTCTGCTGAGATCTTTTGAAACACAATACCATAGGTATCAAAGACTTTTTGGTGAATATTCAGCTATGACATAATTTTGAATAAGCACCACGTGTTAGAATCTGTGAGAAGAAAGTATCTCCTTTTCTCCAGTTTTAGGACCTTAAATGATCACAGTACAAAAAGCTTCTGAACTTTACCAGAAACCATGCAAATCTCCTGTACAAAATCATAAAACACTGTAGTTTGCATAATTCCGCAGACCAATTAACTCCCATCCTCAGAAAGACTGCAGAATGGACTCAATGCTTTCATTGAACTTTACAGATTTAAAATAATTTCTAAACAGCTCTGGTATTTATGTACCATGCTATGAAATCTCAAAGGATTTCTCCAGAAAGGCTAAGAATAAAGAAGCCCACACCTACCTCTTCATGCAGCTTATCAATTCCTCCTGATAAACTCAGTAGACTTTCCTTTGCTGTAGTTAATGAGTAAGTTGGATCTTCCCTAGGAACTATAGACGCCTACAAGAAACATCAAAAAACAACACACTGTAATTTAAGGACTTCCTTGTGTGTCCAGAAAAGTTCTGGGAAGAAAACAACTACGCACACTACTTCTATTATTTATAGGTTTTAAATGACTGATTTGCAAAGCACATAAGATGACAAAAAGTATTCACATATCTAAAGTTCATGCAAAGTGTGTCACTTCTTTAAATATGGAAGCAAGGATCCAGCCATGTCACACTTTCAATTAAGTAATAAGAAGGAAGCCTAATTTCTGCTTTCCTGATTTTCAGCTTCACCAGTCTGAGCTGCTCGTGTAAGCTACTTTAAGAAGTTCCAAGGCACATCAGATTAAATGCTTCCATCCAGTCCCACAGCTACTACTGAATCGGCAGCTGGTCTTGTCAAAACAGCTGCATCTAAGGTATATCTTTGACGATGACCCTGGAGAGCTCTATATTCCCATCTCAAAATCCAGTGCATGCCACTCAGGATTTCAGGATTTTGGCCCTCCAGACACAAGCAGCTCTGTGGATCCTCTAACCAATAAGAGAGAGTAACAGGCTGTATTTGACTTCAAGATCACCTCAAAACTGCTCTGTATGGCAATAAATAGGCCATTGTACCTAAGTGTATCATATTTGATACAGTCAAGGCCTGCAACAGAATACCACTTCTCTAAAGATGCAAAGAAACTTAAGGCGTCTCTTACAAAGACAGCAAAGCAAGCCTGGGAAAGCTTATTTTTAGATTTCAAATGGTTCAGAGCCAACCATTGTAAATACCATAGTAAGTATCATTTAGTCCAACTTTTTAAAGAATTAATACAAAGGATTATCCAATAGCCTTGTGTCAAAAGGAAATTTTCAAAGTCTTTTTCTCAGGATGAGGAAAGAACAAGTAAAAGAGAAACAGAAGCTGAAGCTCTTGAGCCTCCTGGGATAAAGCACAGCAAAGTTTCTTTAAAAGCCCAGTTCAAAAACCAGAATGGAACAGCAAGTATGTCTAGGTATGTCAGGAGGAGTAAAGCAAGAGGCTTTAACTAGAAAAAAGAACTACTGGAGTCCTGAGACAGACTGGACATGCAAAAGCAATGAGGAGTAGGTGATCTGATCTGGTAACTTTCTCATTATTGAAAGACCCACACCTAATGCATAGAAAAGAGGAAACACTCGAGTTCCTGAGCAACCAGCATGAGGCAAAGACACAATACAGTGCAGTGGACAGCCCTTCAGGGAAGGTCTGTAATTCACATAAACAAACTTGGGGATTTTCTGGCTTCCAGCTAAAGTTACTTTTACTATAAGGCAAAAGGGAAAGTAATCTTTGATTAGTCAGAAAGAGGGGAATACCATTTCCAAACAGAGAAAAACCCTGAGACTACCAACATACCCTCAAGATTAAGTTGTATAAAGAACATTGTGGCCTTACATAAACAGAACTAACATCATAGTCACAAATGGGTTTATATCACTTTTAACATTCCACTTTCAAGAGAGTGACAGCTGGCTTTGATTTAATATAAAAAAATGCATGTACTAAAGCAGAAACTTCAACTGCTTTTATTTCTACACAAGATTTGACTTTGTTTTAAAATTAAGGTGCTAAATAAAAGCTATATATCAAATAATGTTTGTAGTCCCAGAAGGTGATGCTTCTACACAAAACAATGACAGAAAGCAAGTCAATTGTATCCTTAAAGTATTACAATAATTCAGTACGTTTATGCCTTATCACAAAAAGGAAGGGAAGCATAACTGAAGCTGTATAACTAAAATGCTATGAGCTAAAATTAAAGTATAAGAGTACCTCTGATGAAGCATAAACATGTAATTGAATTGTTTCCCTTCAGATATTGTAATTACTAACATTTTGAAGTACACTGATTACAATTCATTCTGCCTTACATCTTAAATAGAATAAATTTTAATTCAAACTCTTAATCTGCTGAATCCAGCAGCACAGGAAGGCTCACATTGTTTTGATTCTGCTGCAATATGGTGGAATAAAAAGAAGACAGCTTTGCTTCTGTCTTACAACTTGTCTTGCTCCACTTAATGCTGAGCAGACTCTTATTAATAAATGTGCATGTTTTAGTGGTCATGAAGTAGGGAGCATTCTGTTTATCTCTGGCTTTGTGCTGAGACCACGTGAACTTAATCCTTAGCAACAATCAATGACCCTCTAAAACCACAAAACATGGTATTTCATGCTCTGTTTAAGAGGCAGAGGAGCTGGAAGGGAAGTTTGCCACAAGCAGCTTGAAAGTGTCCAACACTGAAACATTCTACGTGGCTTTTGTGTCCCAAGATGCAGGACAGAGTAAAACACTTGGCCCGCCACACAACCAAAGGGAAAGCAAACTGCTGCATCCCAGGCACCCTGGCTAAACGGAGAAGCAACCTGCCAGACCTCTTCCTCCTGAGGATTCCATGGAAACAGCCTCGAGATCTACGCCTTGGCAGCTCCTTAGCAAAGGGACTAAAAAGGGAAAAGACCTGGCCCAATGTTGCTAGTTCGTTGCCGAAAATTGTTCCCCTTGCTTTCAGTAGGTATGGGCCAGCCTTAGGGATCCACATAATCCACAAGAAGCACACACACATAGCACATTGAATAATCACAGTGCTAATTGAAAAATATATTCGCTCCTTTAAATGCTAATTCAACCAATGAAAATAAAGTACTACAGGCAGATATTACTGGCACAAGAGAGAAGCTGCAAGTTTTGCTTTAAAGGTGTGACTAAGTATTTCTACTATTTGCGCATTCATTTTACCTTCAGATGTTTTGTTGCGTTCTCCAACTGTGACAATATCCCATAAGGCACACGGGCAACACCAGTGAGGTTCATTGAAAGTATAGCCTTGTTGATATTATCCAAACTGTTTAATAAAACTCCTGTGCAGTTGTCATCACAAGCTAAATAAATAATTTGAAGAAGTGGAAGCAAAATTAGTACTAAAAAGAACCCACCAAATATCAAAATTTATTTTCATTTACACAGTATGTGCCTTCACCTTTGAGTTAGGAGTGATTAAATATAATAATTCTGAGTATACATATTTGTAATATTGCCCTCCCCTGCCTCCCCTAAGAGTGGACCAATTCCAAATATATTCTCCTTAGGTTAGCACACATTCACAGAATCACAGAACGTTAGGGGTTGGAAGTGACCTCGGTGGGTCATCTAGTCCAACCCCCCTGCCAAAGCAGGGTCACCTAGAGCAGGCTGCACAGGACCACATTCAGGTGGGTCTTGAATATCTCCGGAGAGGGAGACTTCACCACCTCCCTGGGCAATCTGTTCCAGTGACCCGTCACCCTCAGAGGGAAGAAGTTCTTCTTCATGTTCAGCTGGAACTTCCTATGCTTCAGTTTGTGACCATTGCCCTTGTCCTGGGGCACCAGCTGGGCACCACTGAAAAGAGTCTGGCCCCATCCTCTTGACACCCATCCTTCAGATATTTATAAGCATTTATTAGGTCCCCTCTCAGCATTCTCTTCTCCAGGCTGAACAAGCCCAGCTCCCTCAGCCTTTCCTCACAGAAAAGATGCTCCAGTCCCCTCAACATCCTCGCAGCCCTCCGCTGGACTCTCTCCAGTAGCTCTTCATCTTTCTTGCAGTGGGGAGCCCAGAACTGGACACAGTACTCCAGATGAGGCCTCACCAGGGCAGTGTAGAGGGGAAGGAGAACCTCCCT
>Ga0065711_1029618_pt1 | contig 35477 bp, 19 predicted proteins | sample Hoacrofraction12_FD_59098 | JGI IMG/M metagenome (GOLD analysis project Ga0065711, IMG submission 59098) | Hoatzin crop microbial communities from Cojedes, Venezuela - Epithelial fraction 12 v2 (version 2) | ecosystem: Host-associated > Birds > Digestive system > Esophagus > Crop | place... | reverse complement strand
TAGGCAAGTGCAGCACATGTAACTTGCAAAGTCAATGTCCTAGTAGACTTTATAGATTTTACACATTTTGTAAATTGTATCTTTTAAAGAATACCAACACTTATATACTGTAAGTAGTGCATTAAATATTTAGCTTTGCTTTCTTTGGGTTTTCTCCCTTTGTTTTACCTCTGTGACACTAGCCCTCCTGCCTCATACTCCACAACACTGCAATTCGCTCAGGCTGTAACAATATGTTTGCAATGCTTTAGGAGAGAAAGAAGAGGCAGAAATGGGGAAAATGACAGCAGCAACAAAGCAATGTCACCTCCTGTGATTACAAGAGGCAGAAGATCAAATATGAACTTTAATAGTAGCAAACTCAGGACCAGACAATAGTTGCAAATTGTGCCAAGTGCTCAGCACACTAATGTGCAGCAATGCTCAGAAATTAATCTAAGCAAAAGCTGCTACAGGGGGACGGGGGGGGAACCCACCAGAGTGATAATGCACCACGGAGAGCTGTCACAATAAATGAAACTACTGGAGCAATTAGCAGACACAGTACTAAGCACTGTGCCACTTTCCCCATTTTAATTGTACTTCATCTTAGTTAGAAGCTAAATTCAAACTGAACTCTGTTGGATATGGCAGGATTGACTCATTTTGAAGAACACAATGGCCTAACAGTTAACTACTTTTCTAATAAAATAAAGAGTAGGAGTTTGAGCAAAGAAAAGTGGGAAGAACTGGAAGAACTGGGAGTAGTGATAGCTCAGAAAAAATTGCTCAGGGTTCATTTTCTAAAGGAAACCCCTACAAAAATCTATAAAATACCTCACATGCTCTCTATTAAATGCTTTCTTTACATTTACCTCACCTAAGACACTGTTGAGAACTCAGCTGTTACCATGGACTGGGTACAGGATCACCAGTAATTTTTATTGTTATCATTTCCTTGTTGGCTCAGAAAGCCTACATCCTCTTATCCCTCCTGGAGAGTGAGCTCTTCGCAGAATCAGGCATGGACCCGATGACAACACCACTGGGGCCAGAGGAAGTCTTTGGGAGATCCATGAGTTGACGTGGGTACCTTTCTAGTAGGAAGGCAGCAGCACAAATAAATCCATTGGAGTGCAGTGGGCAAGCAACCGAAGGCAGTAACCTTGCATTGTAGCAGGTATGTGCCTAAACCCTCCCCCGTTTCTATCTTCATTGTACTTGGCTTGCTTTCATGACTCACAGAAGTCAGCCTGCCCTGGTACATCCCCAAAAGCGCAGACACTGGACTTCAGCAACCAGAAAAAAGAGAAAAATGCATTGCAACAAGTGGATGAAATGTTCTGTAATGAGACGTCACATTGTTTTTGAGGTTGCAAATGTTGTGAGACAGAGCTGTTTACTTCATAGTACCTACCACTGGGTATCCTGGCATTTTGTTCTGCCTGTGGGATTCTTTAGATGAGTGGATGTGATATGCAAACTAAGCCAGATTGTTCTGAGGAACCAGATTCAGATCCATATATTTAGAGGAATTCCTCTGCAAAGTATTCTTCCCAATAGGCATCATTCTGATGAGGAGATAGTTTTTGCTTTTGTCATGTGACAAAATTGTTGCAATTTTTAAATCCAAGATTAACAATTCTTCTTTTTCTTGACACTACATTCCACTTTTTTTAGTTTTCAATGAGTTTTAATAACAGAGGAGCAAAGAGAAAAGAAAGAATATTTTGGCGCACACTGATTTCTCACACAAAACAATAACTGTTTTGGTGTCCAGAGATGTCAGCTCCATGCTCAAAGATAATTTCACTTATTTTTTGCACAAAGCTTGCGGAATTTCCATTAGCAAATTAAAAAAAAAAAAAAAAGTACTTATATGAGACCTCCCACTGAATAGCTATTAGGTATACATACATAATGTTAAATGTTCACATACACATCAGCATGTTTGCTCAGGAATACATCAAATGAGAGAGTGACCAAGGATGAAGAGCCAGAACCTGATATGTCTACTGTGAAGTTCAATGAGCTTACATCTTCTGAATATTAAACCCTTCTTGCTATCTTTTTCTTCATATTTTTTTGCCATTAATAGGGCTTATTTTGTAACTAGACCAATAACCTCATCATACTCTCTCAGCTGAGAAATGTAGGTTGAAATATTGTGGCTAACAGCACAGAATGATAGAACAGTTTGGCTTGGAGGGGACCTTTAAAGGTCATCTAGTCCATATACTGTCCAGCTCAGTGTGTAAAATATTCTGGTGCTATTCAGGATCAGAGGTAGCTTTCCTCCTGTGAGTGCTGGAAACTAGCTTTAGAGATTTTTTTTTTTCCCATGACACTGCATGCTTATACTAATGAGTCTGGTATATGTGCACCTAGACTGAGAGCAGACATCTCTTTCAGTCTTACAGTGTGAACTACTCAGCCCAGCAGAAATAAAAGTGCAATGAACAGGTGTGGGAAAGTTGGAAATGTAGCTTGCACAACATACACCTCTACGAATCAATAAACAGGGATTATAAGTACAGCATTCTGTCTTCATATTATGAGGAGGAAACCACCACATCTACCACAGCACACAGCCAACACTTCATCCAAAAAGAACATCTCTACTTAAGAAGTTTCCGTCCACTAGAGACACATAACTGTGGGCCTGCGCATTCTGAGTCATTGCCTGACACAAGAACCTCCTCATTTGGCTATGTGGCACATTCCTGTCTAACAACTGCATATCTGGTTCTGAAGAACAGCTGTGTTTCAGCTTTGCAAAGACTTTACACTACCTTAGTACTCTTGGGCGTGTGACAAACCATTAAAGGAGACAGTGGTTCTGTTTATGCACATTGTCTCTTCAGAACAAAGAAGGGGCAACACGAGACCAAAATCCTGCAGAAAAGCAGTGTGGCTAGAACTGTTGTCAACATAGTTGGACTCTAATCCTCTGCCTGCCATCATTCCTCTGTAACATCTTTGGATCACTACTGCATCCTCATGTGCTACTTAGAATGCACGTTCTTCAGGATTAAGACCTACTCCCATTTTCCATTTCACAGTTCCTGGTGCCAGAGGCCAGAAACAGTAATAGTATATAGCTCTTGTACAAACCTTCATAGCTATATATCAAAGGAACAGTAATAAGTGTTTCATTTTACAGCTACATGTTGATCATACAATAAAGAATTCATTACTCATAGAAAGCTGCATTTCTCATTTTCCCGTAACTCATAGGAAAATCTGTTCACATATAATCCTCCTATATGTAATTTACAAATGCAGCATGTATCTTAAGCATGGTAGAATATTCAGAATAAAAATACTGTGCCTCAGCAGATCATTTCTCCCTGCTTCCCATGCAGCCTGAAGAAAACTCCTAATACATGAGCTATGCTGGGACTTATAGACACATGCTGTCTGCCTTCATTAATCATTATTGTCCTGCTGCTTCAGGCCTTAGTTGTGCTTGTGGATTTCATAAATAACTTACTTCATGGAACCATATCTCTTTAAAAATAAACTCTACTAAATGTATCACAGAAATAATTACAAGTATAAAACTTGTCTTATGCCACAGGCCAGGTCTCCAGACCTGCTGCATGTGCTCAGTTCTGTCCAGTCAACAAAGGCAACCAAGAGCTTCTGCAAGTAAACAAGCTCAAACTGATTTAGTTCTGCCTACAGAACTTTTTCTTCTGTGTTGCATAGATCCATTAGACTTGATAAAATGGAATGCAAGCTTTAAACTGTGGTTCTGTGTGTGCTCACAGAGAATATAGGAAACAATAAGACTACCTACAGAAAATAGTATGGCAGCCTTCCTGTTCGTGTTCTATGACCTGCTGGTACTGATGAGCTAATTTTCTGCTGAAACAAGCAAGAAAGAGATGGGTGTGAGTCATCTGGGTATGCCTAGGATGGGAATAACTAATTACAGTAACTGTTGCATGCTAAAAATGCAGTTATGTTGGAAATACTAGGGAAAACCAATGTCTAGATATTAAAGACAACCAGCCATGTGAGAGAGAGAAAAAAGGAGTCATCAAACTTCAAAAAAAAATGAGGCTAGATCATCATCACTAAAAGATCTTAAATCTCATGGAACAGTAAAAACAAAATCTATGATGGGGCTAGAAGAGCAGGATGGGAAGATTCACTTTGCTTTTCATTCCACACTACAAATCCTGAAATGGTACCTTCCATTGGCAAAGAAACATTGTCCTTCCAGGCAGAGACTAACTGTATCACAATAAACATTGGTAGGTCACATACTTGTCAAAGGCAAAAAATGCCGCATAATGTTTGAGCTCTTCTGGCTTTTTGAAGGAGAGAACTCTCTCAGCAATGTGCGAACACCTAAACCCCAGCCTTAACAAGGTAAACCATCTTGGGTAGATTATGATAAACTATGAGTCAAACTACAAAGACAGACTGCTAAAATTTCTTATTTTATACATTACAGGGATGAACTTTGTCCCATAGAGAATACCAGATAGTACACAAGTAAGCATAAGTAGATACTCTGAATGCACTCCGCTAAAATGGAGAAATTGCTTCATGCCTCAGGGTGTTTTGAGGAACCTGGCTTGACCACAGCAAACAGTGTTGCAATCATGAAGCTGTATTCATGAACCCTGAAAAGCTAATTGCAGATCTACCCCTTTTCTTTCTCCGCTCACACAAATGAACTGTGGAAGAATTAAGGTCACGAGGTATTTAAAAACCAATGCCCCTTCCATAAGCTGCAGCAACTTTAAACTCTTGTCTAAAATCTGCAGCTGAGGAGAAAATGAAGAAAACTGGAATGTACTTATAACACAATCTACAAATGCAGCCTGCAAATCCAGAGCAAAGAAAAATATTTTTATGCCAGATACATCTGATAGTCCAGATGACCAGACAGGTCTCATGACAGCTCTTTTATTGAGGAGGACTATAGGGGATTTGAGAAATAGCCTATAATACTTTTTTAAAATGAATTTACATATCTTCATCATATCAGATCAGATCCTGGAGTCTTCATTCAGTTTTCATTCACTGAATCCAATGTGAATGTGCCCAACAAAGCTGAATAAAAATCTCACAGATAGCTGTACAACTCTCTCGCAGTTTAACTTTTACAGTTTACCTTCAATATTTAATTCAAATCCCTTTCAATTTAAAAACCCAACTGGTAGAACTGTTCTACATTCCTTTGCCAAAACAAAGGCACTTTGCTGGAATGATTGTGTTAGTCTGCAGTTTCCTTTATTTCCATTAATATGTTGTTTATAGTAATGAACAGTTGCAAATGAAAATTCGAGTTTCAGTCCTGAAGTTGAAAATATTTTTAAATATAATAAGTTTCCTTTTTTAAAGGGTTGCAAGGTTTGTTTTGGGTTTTGTTCTGAAAGTCAAAAGCACTGAAGGGATGAGCCATGGAATCACACGAAATATATACTGTAATTCTAAAATTAGTACAGTCACAAAAAACCCTCGAGATTTCCCACAGAAAATAACTGCTGTCAATAAACTAGTCGTACTGTACAGTTCTGTTCACCAGTCAAGCTTTCCGTATACATAGTTGTTGCCAAAGACATAAGCATCTCAATTCTACACATAATATCCATTCTACAGAGCAATTCACATAAGTAGGGATCGCCTACATCTGAGTTCCTCCTGTATCCAGGTTTCTCCTGGATATTTCTTTTCCATGGAAATTGAAAATTTTGGATATTTGTTTCAGATTTCTAAATGCTTGGCAGTAGCAACACCAAAGCTCTAGCTCCAACCCTGTTGCCAGACGTCTGGAAATCCAGACATGTGGACAATGTGACTTCATATCAATGCTACTGCACAGGCACAATGGGTCCAAAAGCAATCCAGCTTCTCTCAGTCAGACAATTTGTACAAAGCATGAACAGAAGGTCTGATTTTTTTAGGAAGGACTGGACACACTGATCATGCTTCACATTGTGAGTGCTTATACATTTCTGCCAGTATTATAATAGCTCACCGTACACTTGGTAAGTGAAGACACATGCTTTAATTCATTATGACACTTGTGTATGGCTTCATCTTTCAATCCATTCCTTTACATATTCAACCCTTTTCTAGTTTTTAATGAAACACATTAATAATCTTCTTTTCTTTTGAAAGATTTTGTACTAAATTTTCTGCCAGGTTCCAACATTTTATACCACTTTTGCAATTATAACTGATTACCATGTTCTATTTCTCTTTTGCAAATGCATTGAGTTTTCACTGACACTAGCTGGGTACGCACACAATATGAAAAGAACAAAATTGTAAGCCAGGTGGAGAAATGTGGCTATGAAGCATAAGAAATGGTCTCCACTTAATTTCGTTTTGGAAATTAGACTTGAGGCTATAAACTCTATTTCTTGCAAATACAAGTAATATTTCCAGAAAAACTCCACGAGTTAGTCATCCAAAATTGATGCTGTGCAAATGGGAGCCTCATAAAGCATACCCTGCTACCTCTTTGAAGTCAGTTGGAAGGGAGGAAGCATCCTGTGCAAACAGAACAGCATTCCAAAGATTTTTTGACAGAAAAATGGAAACTAGGCCTGAACAGACAGGACATAATCTTAAACAAAAGCATATTTAAGTACCATATGACAAGGAATATACAAGATTAATAAATTTTTCTTGTCTTGTGCCTGCTCTGTGAAGTTTGGAGTGCATTTACAAAACAATGAACAATAACATGATTGTTATTTCGATTCTTTTAAGCCTTAGTTAATAACAAGTATCACCTGTAAGGACAGCAACTCCTTGTCTTGGATGTGATGAGGACAGCCACAAAATCAGAGACCCCCTGGACTAAAATAGTCCTTACCAGCACAGTGTGAAGTATAAGCCACGATGAGCAGGAAGAGTGAAAGTTAAGCTTGCTCAGCATAAGCCAAAGAGACAATGCAATTTATTTTAATAGGGCATCCTTCCTTATCCCAAGTATTAAACAATGGTTCATGGAGGTACAGAATTAAAATGACACTGGCAGAGAAGAAGTGTTTCCTAGGGACTGTCAGAGAGAAGAACTGGCAGAGTTCAAAAAGAGTAAAATAATAATAAAAGAATATCTTCCATAAAGTTAGTATGGATAGACCTCTACATGAAGGACACAAGTGAGGAAGCAAAGGAAAAAATGGAGGAATTCAGAGAACTGGGGGGGCAGAGAGAGGGGTCACCTGTCACCAGCTTTGAGAGCAAGAGATGGAATTCCAAGCTTCTGATATTTTAAGGCAGAGAATGATGAATCCACTGTGACTGAGCTCTCTGAAGTCAGAAAGCATGCTACCAACCACATTTGGGGCAGATGATGCGAAGAACATAGAAGGAACATTGCTGACTGAATTGCAGCATATTCAAATGAAGAGGTCAAACTGTATTTCTATCACCATGTGAGAAAGACTGTAATAGACAAACTTCTGCTCAGGAAGCAGCTTTAAGGAAAATAATTCACTGCATCCCAGCTGTAATACACCTTCCTAAGAAGTTAATGTCTGATAAAAGGTCACAAGAAAGGATTATAGTCTAAACAACAAAATCCATATAGGAAAAGGAAATCTACTATCCATAGATCAGAAGTAGTATCTTCTTTCAAGTGGGAACTACCTGGGCTTGATCTTGGCCTCACTTACATCCCCAGTAATTGCATATGCAAGCATAGTTATACAGATACATAAATGAGAATATGACTTATTTAAATTACTTAAGGGCTGTAAGTGTTGATTTTTTAACTTCTTTGATCCAACAGATTGCACAAATGGCACGTGAAATAAAGCTAGCTCAAATAGATCCTATAGATACACATAACATTATGGATGGGAATAATCTCACTGAAGTCAGAATAGAATCATAGAATCATTTAGGTTGGAAAACACCTTTAAATAGAGACCAACCATAAACTTAACACTGCCAAGTCCCACTAAACTATGTCCCTGAGTGCCACATCTACACATCTTTTAAATACCTCCAAAGATGGTGACTCAATCACTTCCCCAGGCAGCCAGTTCCAGTGCTTGATGACACTTTCAGTGAAGAAATGTTTCCTAATACCCAATCTAAACCTCCCCTGGCGCAACCTGAGGCCATTTCCTCTCAACCTATGCTTGCTACTTGGGAGAAGAGACCTACACCCACCCCGCTACAGCCTCCTTTCAGGTGGCTGTAGAGGGTGATAAGGTCTCCCCTCAGCCTTTGTTTCTCTAGGCTGAACAGCCCCAACTTGCTCAGCCTTTCCTTACAGAAGAGGGGTTCTAGCCCCTGATCATTTTTGTGGCCTCCTCTGGCCCCATTCCAACAGGTCCATGTCTGTTCTGTGCTGAGGGCTCCAGAGCTGGATGCAAGACTCCTTGTGGGGTCTCACCAGAGCAGAGGGGAAGAATCCCCTCCCTCGCCCTGCTAGCCAGCTTCTATTAATGCAGCCCAGGATACGGTTGGCCTTCTGGGCTGCAAGCACACACTACCGGGTCATGCTGAGCTTCTCATGAACCAGCACCCCCAAGTCTTTCTCCTCAGGGCTGCTCTCAATCCATTCTCCACGCAGCCTGTATTTGTACTTGGGATTGCCCCAACCCATTTAAGCATATGCTTTGCCAGGAGTCCGGGTTGCAAGTAAAGAAAATTAATCAAAGCAGTTTAAAAAAAGTAAGTTTCTGTGTTTTATTATGACAATGTGCTTCCAGGGTGTATATAACTGATCAGTTTGGTTAAACAGTGATATTTACTTAAATTCCACTGTATTTTAAATCTAACACCTTGCCACTCCTAAAATCACAATAGGATCTCAGTTAGTGCGTTCCTAAATATAAATACTAGGCACACAAGCAACAGTATTCACTATTGATGTTAATGCATATTTATTTAAAACAAGTTTTGAAAACCGAACAATTTCTTCCTTCAGATTTCTGTTGTCCAGAGAATGCAGAATAAGACAATACAGATTAGCCATTCAAAGTTCATCATTCCCTCAGTATCTAATTGCCTAGGACATCACCACAAAGAAGTACTAATTCTTCCTGCTAACCATCCAGAACCTAATTTGACTGACACAATATTTTACCTCTGAATCATATAATTTTTATCACCATTATTTTCATACCAGCACAAAACATCAGATATCAACAAAGAAGCAAAGAAGGAACACTTCCAACAAGAGAATAAAGAATGATTCAGAGTGGAGGGGGTTTTAGACTGGCCCTGTTCAGAGCCTTGTGAGCAATCATTTTATGTTAGTAACATGAAAAACTCTTAAAGGTCAGATTGATCGTCAAATGTCAGTTATACTCATTCCATTGGACCGGTTCCTGAGATTCCTGACTCACTTTTTAATCTGGCAAAACCAAAGTCCCAGAATAGAGAAAAAACTGTGTTGGCAGCATAAATGTTGGACCGAGACTGAAGAACTGGTTTCAACTCACTCCTTCACGAACAGAATTCCTGTCTTGTTTCGGGAGAATCACTTCACCTCCCTTGCCACTGATGTCCATCTACAACCAGCAACAATCATATATCTTTTGAGTTCCTGGTAGGTACCTGTGCAGCTCAATTTGTCACGCCTGTCAATATAAAGCAATACAGAAACTACTAATATCCATGGGTGAAGTTATTCATACGGGAGGCATACCAAAGTACCACTGCATTGGCATCTCTACTGCCATTGGCAGAGCACAGATACTGGGACTGATGGGCATTTGAGTTGACACAGCACAGCTGTTCATATGTTCTTGTGTTTCTACAAGGTCTTAAAAACATATGTTTAATTTTTGATTTTAAATTCTCATCTTTGACCTGACAATGCACTGAGCAACTCCTACAAACAGAAGAGCTTAACTCCCAGCAGGTTCACCAAGACCTGAAGACTTTCGTTTCAGCTACAATCTACTTCCAAATTAACCTCTTGTTTAACTAAAATCACACTGATAGAACAGAAAACAACAAAAATTCAGGTCTGTAAGATGACGGTGTCTTACAGGAAATACCACACCACACTTTCAATCAGGAAAACATGAAAACGCTGACTCTGATTTTCCTGATTTCTCTAAGACCACTGAAATTATATTTGTTTTAAATGAGAGTGCAAGTAGAATCAGGTCCCAGTTATTAAAGACAAACCATCCAATGTGTACCTTTATTACCTCTAACTGAGCACCGTAAGTGACCTGACTGAAGTTTAGAAAGCCCCACAGTATTCAGTTTCATGGTTGAACTTGTCATTCAAGTTCTTTCATACAATGAGTCTGGACAGGTTAAGAAACATACACCAATATCTGAGACACCACTGCCTGAAGGAGAAAAGTGTCCACTGTACAGTTACATAAATCCAAAGTAGTCCCATCGTCACTAACTGATACATAGCCACCTTTAGTGAAATTATTGCTATTGTGTTTCCCACGGAGAACTCAAAGTAAGAGCCAGATGTCTCTTTCTTTTCTGTAAAATCAAATCTAACTGAAGTGACAGCTGAATAACAGTAAAGGAGCTATTCTGAAAACTCTCATGTGCAATGTATGGAAAACACTTCCTTTGTTTGCAGGTGTTTGGAATGCTTTCTCACATGGACTATGACCAATAATTATGCCACTGTGAAACAAAAAGATGAACAAAAGTACACAACCCTCACCCACCCCAAAGTACAATTTTACAGCTAAGAAAAACTTTTATTACAGATGTCTCCAATGAAATCACTGGAATTTTGTCACTGTTACACCAATAAAGTTAGCACAGAACTACCACCAATTCCTCTGGAACAGTAAATTTTTAGCAGGTACCAACTGTAAGAATATTAAATATGACCATTGTATACTTCAATATAAAGTCTCCAAATTTCATTCAATGGTGTTTCATTTTTGTTTTTTCTTGTACTTGAGCTTTAACCATAAAGTGTAAACATTTTACATGGCAGTAAGCAGGGGCACTGATCACTGATGTCAGGAACAAGTTGCTAAGCCTGAAGTGAATTAGTCACCCAAGGAAAAGATGTGTGGGGTTAGCAACCTCACTCAAACTCGTTAAGAAAATGTGCAACATAAATAAGAATTGAGGAAATAAGAAATTATATATCCTGTTATAACTGCCTACCTCCTCAAACAGTAGGCCTTTTGAAGAGAAAGAAATATGTAACCTGGGGAGTAAACACCATGGGTTTTTTCCTGGTTTTGTAGATATTCTAAGCTCAAAAGATTAAGAGTTTGTTGTCCCCAAAATCCTTGTTTGTGTAGTAGATAAAAAGCATCCAGATGTCACCAAAAATATCTGCCCTGTTCTGTAGACTGTACTGTACATCACTCTCATATGCTGCCGAGTTTGACATCGATTCAACAACCCAGCAACAGATGGCTGAGTTCTATGCTTCCAGTGTGATAGTTTAATTCTTTTTTTAGGAGATATTGGGGCAATTCTTTTCTGCATTTTATTTAGACTAGAAATTAAATTCATTCATTGCAGAAATATTTACAATACAGAGGATGGAAGAGCTTGGTTATGAGGATTTTTTGTTTTGTTTTAAATTCTGAGAATTTATTACAGTTTTCTTTTTATTTAAACCTAGCAGCCAAAATTCATTGTGGCACTACCCTTCCAAGGACTAGAATTTATTTTTGGTGTGTAAAGCAACCTGCAAATTTATGGGTGTTATATAAATAAATAATCCAGTACCATTTTTGTAGCTCTAAAGCATGTTGGCTTTTTCAAATCCACATGAAGAACCTGGAGTTGGGCCCAGGGTATTTGGAGCAACAACTTACATATTGTTGCATTAGTGCAAGACAATTCTACAGATTAAAAGACACCGAAAACAAAAAAATCCTTGAACATAGTGGTGGCTGGGGTTTTTAGTATGGATGGAAATACCTCTTCCATGAACAATGTGTTCTGGGCTTTGTATTTACGGTGGGGGTTTGGTTTGTTCTGGGTTTTGGGAGGTTTTTGTTTGTTTGTTTAGCTTGGTTTTTATTTCCTTGCAATGGCCAAAGGGTTTCAGGATATCACAAGAGGTATCTGTTTATAGCAAATCATCCCTTTCTGCAGAAGACTGGTAAAACTTAGATCCTTAGATTTTACTTTTTTGTTAGAGCTCTGACGCAGCAATCTGATGGCTTTTCAAAGGGCTTAAGTTCAGCATTAAGTTTCTTGACTGAAAATACTGCCAAAACCGTGATCTACCCATCCCTTTTTGTTCCAATTTGAAGGAAGTGACATATCTGTTGTTTTTTTTCTAACCAGATCTTCATCCCACAGAATCTTCTTCATGCTATTTGCACAGTTTCACCTTTAAACAACTTATTAAGGCTTCTCCTGATGGAAGGCCAAATTTTCGTCTAATCTTACTTCAACAGAGTTCAGTAGAGATACTCCAGAAAACAGTTTAGCCTATGAACTTCTAATTAGCCTCCTACCAAGAGCCTCCTTTCTCTATGCATGTATTTATCTCCAAGAGAGCCTAATAAGGAATTACCTTAACATAATACCTATTCTTCACTATGGAACATTCTTTGCAGTAGATTAACCACTGTTGGAAAAGAATTGATGTGAAGAATGTAGCTCATGAACATCAGACATGATTAGGAGCCAAACAAAAGGCTTTCAGAACAAAATATATTCAACTCAGCCAAAGCCAGGAAAAAGTGCTACCATCGCAGAAAAGAGGATGAACACAAATGGAAGAGGAAAACAGGATTTCATTACAAGTTTGAATCTCTCTAGAACCCCAAAACAGGTTATAAGAATTTAAAATAAGAAAGGGTTAACAAAAGATTAGGATTTTGGAAGATTTAGGCTTTACAGTGACAGTTGCGACTTGTGCATCTCCAATTGGTTATTTTCATTAACTGCATTGCACTGAAGCCATCACATCCTTGTTGTATAACCTTAGAGATTTTCCTAAGAATCATTTAACAACAATTCACACTGGAAGGATCCATTTCAGCATGAATGGATTTATGCAGAGGTAAGAATTTAGATTTCTCTTCATTAATTTCACGAACAAAACAGAAAAGCATACTTCACAGAGATATCAAGAGGATAAATGAATGGACGCTGATGCCAATTTCGCCTAGCAAATGCTGAGAACCTGATTCTTTCATAACTTACAACAGTGTAAAGCAAAAAGAAATACAATAGAGTTTCAGAGATATAAAAGTCTTTTGGTATTTTTACAAGAGCTATTACCTAAGCAATGATATGTGAAAAAGTAATAAGATATAATTACTAGCACTGTAAAAGACGTTCTGAGTCCATTTGCTCTTGTTATAAATACAAAAGGCTAAGTTTGTTTTATTTATTTGACTATTTCCCTTCCAGAGTACACACCTGAAGGACCAAGAGTGCTTTCTGCTGAGCTATAAGTTTCTCACAAATTAATTTTCTCCTTAGCAATATTCACTGACCAAATTAGAAGACTTGCCAAGTTTTCTCTGGCAGGTAATGTTGTTAAGTACTGTAAATCAGTATTTCGGTGCAAGGTTACTATCACAACATGCTTTTCTAAAATGTTTGTCAGTGTCTTGCTACAACTCTGCCTGATTCTTTTAAGGAAAAAGACATACCAACATTTTTATAACATAAGAAATCAGACTCAACAGAAATTCAGGACTTAATCCTAGAGATTAATATTCCTATTGGCTTTAAAGAGAATGTCCATGTAAGTCCCAATGAGCTGAGAATTATGATGCTTTATACTTTGTCAGTTTATGTCTTTGGAAGACCTAGTATTCAAATCCCAATTTTTCCACAGATTTCCTCTGTGATTGAAATACATCTATTAGGGCCAGCTACACAAGCTACTATGGTATTTAAACAGGGAACAAGGGAGGGAAGTATTTCTCTTAACTAGTCCCATCTAAAAGTTAGTGCCTGCTGTACAGATTCCCTCGATAGTCAAAGAACAGAAATAAGAACATCTGGAAAGAGTCAGCCCAGATAAGGCAAGGGATGCTTTAAAATATCACTGTTCCCAGCTCTCTGCCCTTGACCTTAAGACACCATTTTGAAACTAAAGACACCACCTCATCCACCTCTGTTCATAGCCTGGTGTATCAGTTTAAAGTGTGGAAAGAGGTGTTTTTTCTTTTCAGTCCAGTTTCAGCACAGTAGCTTTGGGCTACTAAACAGACAAAAAGCTGGGAAGAGAATGTCTAAAACTGCCCTGGTAAGAGTCACTCGAAAACTCAGAACTAAAACTAGAAACCTAGTCAGTATTCCTGAGAGTGTATGTGTTTCTGTACCTCATTTCTAGAAGTATAAAACAGAGGTGACAGGTCCTCTCTGTCTCACAGGAGCTGTATAAATGTAAAATGTTGAAGAGGGCAAGGTGCTGCATAATACAGTAATGATAGCTGTATGAACATCAAAGTCCATCATTTTCCATTTAGAATCCTATTACTGGCAAAGAAAACTTTTTAAAAAACTTTTTAAAAAGCTTTCTTAGTAGAAAATGCATGAAGTATTGAGATTTTTCCCAAGTACTTACAACTGCAAAAAAAAAAAATTCCAACTAGCTGTAGTCAGCTGAGGGCTATTGTTGGCATGGCTCCTCCACTCAGGTACTGGCACCAGCCAATCTTCAGGTACAAACACAGTATCTTAAGCAAAGTTTACTGCCTTCTAGAAAACGTGCATGATCCTGAAAAGATCGCAAATGTTTTAGAACATTTGAGAAATAGCTTTTTCATGCTGACCTACCCATTATCTGTGACCTCTTCGAGGAAATGTTCCTCTTTCAACCGCATCAGATTATCTACCTGGATCTGAAATCCCTTCTGCATCATAATTATTGCTTGAAAATTAACATACATTATATTTTAGGCTTAACTAAGGGCTTTGTTTCTGTGAAGATTTTCAAGCAGCTTGTATGTACAGAGACATAAGTAATTATACATGTAATTTGCTTGCATTTCTGCACATACCTTTGTCTCCAAGGCCAAATGGCTCTTTTGTGAGAAAAAGACTTGAAAAAATCTGAACATTTATCATCACCATTTCTCTGCCACCATTCTTTCAGGGGAATTCCCAAAGCATGAAATCCATAAGCTACGCAGAATTTGGGGGCTCCAGCAATGTAAAGGGCTTCTGCCTATCTATCCCATGCTTCTACAATGAAAGCTTTTCACAAGCTTCAGTGTACCATGTTACCAGGAAACAGAAAGCAGAAAGTGTTCCTACATTTTCTTAGAGCGTAGTGCTCTGTTTTCCCCTAAGTACAGTGCTTATGTGCATTATAGATGGGCTTCTACAGGAAGCAGGAACATGAAAAGGAAGAGTGATGATGCAGGTGTTGTTGTGAGTTCATGTAAGACGGTATCTATATTGTCTAATTTGGGGCATTCCATTTGGAAGCAAAGTCAGGACTGCAGGTTTCCTAAATTGCTTTCTTGAAGCTCCACTTTTTAGGTTACAAACCCTACAATATGAGTCTACTTTTCCCAACTGACCGTACAGTAACCTGTGTTCTTCTCTTTCTATGTTAGATACCAGAAATGAGATGAAGTGATAGCCCAACATGTTAACAACCCCAAAATCTTCAAGGGCAACTCATTCTCTTCAGAAAAATAGCTTTCAAAGTAAATGTTCATTAGAACTCTGGTCAAAGATGGGACATCTCCAATACAATTCAGCCTGTTTCCTTTCAAGGTTTAAAAAATAAATGTTGCTATTATGTTCTGAGTTATTTGGTATGTCAAGACATAATATGGCCCGTTTCTAAGAGAATAATTCTGAATCGGTTGATAAGACAAATAAAACAACTCTCTACCTCCTTATTACATAAAATGGACCTAAAACATTTCAAGGAAGTAAAGACAACATAACACATTGCCTGGAGACCTGCAGGTAAACCACTGTTTCTAAATAATTTCAATTTCTAAACAACACACTTTCAATATCTACCGTAATTCTCAGGCTGCATTCATCTGTTTCAGAAATTCTTTTACTCACTTTCAGTTTAAAGCTCAAACTCCCTGTTTTTTCTGTAGTCAGTGTTGCTTCTGGCTCAATGTCATACTATCTTACTCAAAAGCAGAATAAGACGTGAAAAACAACTCAGTAATTAACAGCAATTTGTATAAGAGGTAAAATATGTTTGTAGTAGGGGTATAATGGAATCATTATTGAAAGCTATCTAAAAGCACTACATAAAAATAGAGAGAAAGATGTTTGACCTCAACTACACCAATTTCACAAATAAAGCCTCAATAATAGCTTGCAATTACACTTGGCTGGGCATTGTTTCCCAGACACGCAAGGTCTGCATTACAGGGCCAGAAGCAATGACTCACTCTGCCAGCTGCCGTGATGGCACAGGGCAGCTTGTTATTCTGTCACAATTTGTTTTGTGCATGTTGTAAAAGCTTCTATACATCTGATACCTCAAGAAAATATTTTCACTATATAAAAGCCAGAAGGTAGGGAGTTTTCCCCATTTCTGAAACATCATTTAAATTTAATTTTTGAAGGTAGAAAAGAGAAATCAAATTATCTTTTACTCAAAGGGCACATTTTTAAAGATGTGACTGAAAAAAAAGAGGTTGAATGCTTTCCACCCAAAGGCAAGAAACACATGCATTCAATGTTATGTGTACATCTGCATCCATCAGCACTGCAGGCTGTGTATCACTCTGCAGTTCTGAATTGTAAAACAAGCAGACAATGCTAAAAGGCTGTGCATCTTTTTCTATACCAGTACTTGTCTAGATCCTCAGCTGTTCAAATTTTCACAAGCTGAAAGCAGAAACTTGAAAGCTAGCCTACCAGTTCTATAATCAAAGACTGGCTAAGACAGCCTATTATTTGTGTCAGTAAAAGACTTGAAGTTAACGTTACTGTTCAAAGCCCTTGATTAGTCCAACCATATGATCACTGCCATGTTTTAGAGACTGACTTACTTGTGTTTATGCCTTTTTGCCCTCGTGGTATATCTGCGATCTTCTCTTGTTTAACAGGTATAACATTGAACATACTTGTAGCAAAAGGCACAGCTTTATTTGCAATGACTCTGCAAAGGTTTGGAAATGAACAATCACAATTTTGCAATTAACTAAAGCTTTATACAACTTCTCTGAACATCATCATTTTTGACAGTTTATCTGAGTTTCTCATAGATTGGCTTACCTCTTGAGGTTTCTAGGATTCCTCATTTCTGAAGTTCCTGGAGATAAGCCTGTCTCAGCTTGCTGACATTACTGAGTCTGATCCTGATAGTACCCAGACTTTTAGAGGAGCGATCTACGTTGGACATATTTTGCAATAGCTTCTTAAACATTCAGAGGGAAATCAGCAATATTTCTTGTTGCAAAGTGATAAGATCAGGGTCTTAGTTTTCCTGACATGTATCATCTGGTTCTTCAGCCTGATCCTTGCAATAAGAAAGTAAGGCAGTAGTCAAACTCTTCAGAAACACACTGCTGTTTTCAGTAGTTTTTACTATTTCTGATTTCCCACTGACATTCTCTTCAGATCACATGCAGTGTTCACACCTCTTCAATACCATAGAAAAACTGAATAAGTGAGTTCTAGCAGAGTTGAAAAGCTTGTACTTTAATCTTTCTAAACAGGGAAAATCACAGATAAAAATTTCCTGGTTGAGGATATAAACTAGTCTCTACTTGCCTGAGGTTAGGACAGATGGTCCCTTTTGAGTGTATCATTCCATGACTGTCTGCTGTAGGGTTCCCTTGCAACTTTCTTACGTGGGACTAGTCACTGTCAGAAGTATGTATTGGACAAGATGGCCGTAGCCATCGTAATATAATAGTATGCTTCTAGTCTCAGCTTTATGATTAATTTCTTTGTAGCTTCATCTGATATGCCATCCTCTCACATGATAATAAACTTCAAAACTTTTAGCTGCCACAGGAAAAGTAAGTTTGTTCTCTAGAGTTAGCAACAATATTTGTACAGAAACTGAGGTTGGGGCATCATTTAACACCAGTTTCTTCACTGCCACAAAAAAACAATACGTGATGGGCAAGTCATATCTGGGCTTTGAAGCTTAAGTTTCTGCTTAAGTTCTTCAGAACCAGGGAACCTGAAGCAATAGTTTTGCAGATTTAGGCAAGAGTAGTATGAATGTTCCATCCTGAAACCCGTAGCTAAAGAAAAGAATCTTGCCTTACTTTCAGTGCACCTTCTATTTATAGTCTTCAGATGAAAATGCAGAGGAAGCAAGATGAGGAGGAATGGTTCTCACATAAAAGGACTATTGTACCACTGCAAAGTTGCATGTGACCCAATTCTGAGCACAAATCATCAGGAAAGAGCAAAGACAACTGAGACGGCAAATTCACAGTCTGAACACTTCAGAGAGTTTCCTGAAGGTAAGAGAAAGAATAAGACAGAATGAAAAAGAGAAAAGGACAATGAATGAAATTACCCTAACATTGTTTGATTGAATTCTAATAGTGAAGCATTCAGACACATCTTCAGTTAAACTAGGAATACATGTTGAAGAATCCCGTCTGGTTCACAACAGCTGAATGAACCTGTGCCAGTGCCTCACCACCCTCAAAGTAAAGAATTTATTCCTTATCTCTAATCTACATCTATCCTCTTTCAATTTAAAGCTGTTACCCCTTGTCCTATCCCTAGGTGCCCTTGTAGAAAGTCCCTCTCCAGCTTTCTTGTAGGCCCCTTCAGGCACTGGCACGCTGGTCTAAGGTCTCCCTGGAGCCTTCTCTTCTCCAGGCTGAACATCCCCAACTCTTTCAGCCTGTCCTCACAGCAGAAACAGGTGTTCCAGCCCTCTGATCTTTTTTGCGGCCTCCTCTGCACCCGCTCCAGTAGGTCCATGTCTGTCCTGTGCTGAGGGCTCCAGAGCTGGAAGCAGAACTCCAGTAATACTTCTTGTAATGTATGCATGGCTTTCTGGTAACAATGTTCTCTCAAAGATTTTACAGAATTTTAAAAAGCTTTAAAATGTTGGCCCATTGCATACCTGATAGATACGATAGATGACTGCATACCATCTTAGCATTGACTGTCTTTGAAGTGATATGCAGAGCCTAAGATAAAATAGGTGGCTTAAGAAGAAAGAATATTAAAAAAAAGATTTAAGGTTTTTTTGTCAGTCTTTTAGCTATAATACAACATGCATGTACTATTCTAACTGTACCTAGTTTACACCTCCTTTTATAGCAGAATATTATTCTGCAATTTATCAAAGACATCAGAGAGGCTACACGTAAAACTAAGTCATAAACACTCCCCCAAACACAACACCATAAAGGACCTTATGGTATCAGAATTACAATCTAGTGGGCAGTACTCTGCTCTCTGTGGTGTCTGCAAAGAAAACCACAAAACTTGTAACATTTGTAGTCTTTCATTCTGAATGGATGTCAACTCCTTCATTCACAGGCTCATTCCTTCAGGTGTCCCTCACTTACGCACCACTCTGAGCAGTTGCTAGGAAGCTCTTGTCATCTGCTGAGGCAGGGCCTCATTGACTGGCCAGGTTCTGTTAAAACCGTGATGGGAAAATGGACCATGCCCATTTGCATCAACACTTGCAACAGCACAGGTGCAAACGTATCAGGCATGTAGTCATTCACGTGATTTACAAACATCAGGACAAACCTTTTGTTAAACCTCATTCCAAATTTACCCTTTTACCTTTTTGCCCTCTGTTGTATTATTGGCTGCTACATCTCCTGCCAGATTGACCCTATAAATCAGGTAAAATTTCCCCGCTATTTATTTAACCACACACTAACATGAAAGCAGAGGTCATCCACTTATACTTGGGTGTCACCCATGATGTTGGCTCTGACATCATGGTGGATTCAGGAATTTTACAAAATACTTGGCAGTCGAAAATCTGTTTTTATCTCAAAGCTTTACTAAATCACCTGGATGTGGTAAAACATGCACTGTACGGCACACTGCAAGTTGCAGACGCGTTCTTAGTTGCACCTACAGACCAAGACCCTCAAACAACCACATTAAGATTTCAGATAGAACAAAAAGGTTGTCATATCACCAAACACCCTGGTGATAAACTCTGACTGCACTTCAAACTACTTGCTTTCAGCTCATAATTTCATGCTTAATTCACATTAACACTTCCCTGAATTTCACACTGGCTACTAGAATACCAGTGCACAAAGTGGAAATAGGGAATAGTATATGAAGACTGCAGACATTTACATCTATGTAAAGATCAATACATAATGCTTTTTATGAGATAAGAAGTGCTTTATTCCTCAGATTTTGTGCTTCATTTCTAAGATGTATTACTGCATGGATAAAGTTTAAGATATTGGCTTTACCCTTTTCAAGGACTATGGAAAGAAGGGCAGTTACAATTGCCTATTAACTGTCCACTTCATTTGACTGTAAATCATGGTGAAAGATTTCAATTCTATATATTTAAAATAGTGGAAAATATATATGACTGATCACAACTTTTTGTTAGATTTAAGCAAATTCTTCAATGAATGTGTTAAAAAAAAGATCATGATTTATTCTGCCTTATAAAAGAAAAATAACTTCAGCCAACCATTGCAGTTATACTGCTCTCATAGCTGCAAAAACATTGAAATGCAAAACAAGTACTGATTAGGAACATTTTCATTTTGAGAAGAATTAACTGTTGTTTCAGCTTTAGAAGAAAGGCCTGTAGCCCACACTGAACATAAAATATTCTATTATACAGGGATTAGCAATAGCAAAGACATACCACTCTCATCATGGTCTGAATTTTTTCTTTTCACCCCTATGTCCTATTAATCTGCTTTCACACTGTGGATATGTTGTAAGTGTACAGCACAATGGATGATGTCTTTCCTCAAAAAGAATACAGTCCTCTTCAGTTTCTCCAAACTGTCCCATGCAAACATGAAGTACCTCTCAGACAAGAGCATAAACTCTTCAGAATTGTGTCCAGACAGTTGATAGCTCTTGTTTCAGACAGAGGGAGTCTCTCACTACTAAAATTCACTAGCCTGGACATTTGCAATTCAAGATAATTCTGTTGTGCCTTAGACTAAAGGTGCAAGAAAATGCTAATGAAAGCTCAATAGATACTCAAAATCATTTCACAGAAACTTTCTCTCCGATTCTTCAGAAATAATTATCTCAGTCTCCTATACAAATTTTGATTTCAAATATATATTAATGTTACTAATTCATACAGCATGGTGTCTGCTCTGAGGTCTTCAGGTCAGAAACACAAATAAGCTTTTAATCAATTAAAAAGCCAAATGTACAGTAATGCAAGTGTAGAAACATAAGGTATTCTGGTTCTCTTAGCTCTCCAGGTGTCTGCCTCTCTTTTCACAGTAGATCTAGGAAGTTCAGCATATCTGCAAGTGGCCTAAAAAGACTTTTCAATACATCTTATAGGTTTAGAAGTATTTTCTTCCCTTTATTTTAATTTCAGAAAGTTGACAGTGTTAGGCATTTTTTCTCATGTCATTACTGATGAAACACTTCCGTGACTCTCTGCTGCTTCCACCACTGTTAGCTTTTTTCTTCTTTTGTTTTGTCTCTCAAATGTACTGTCCTTTGCCACACTGTTTATTGTTTCAAAATTTTAAGACGAATTCACAGAACTGAAAACAAAGTGATTCATGAGATCTTCTCAAGGCCAAAGCTAAAAAGAACTATAAACTAAGAGTATGATACTTCCAGACCAACACTCTAGTAACTATGTCTCAATACTCTCAGAAGTGGGGAGCAATGCACATTTTTATACTTCACAACAACGTTAAAGATTACTTCAGAAGCTTCAAATTCAGATTTTCCAGCAAAAGGACAGCCAAACCTAAGAATAATATTTCTGTTTAGGATAAGTTTCTGGTGTGCTAACTCACACTGAATGGTACATTAGCCCGTGAGAAGTCCAGTGGAACATGGCGGAACAAATCATGAAGGCAGCACACAGCTTGAGAAATCGTGTTAGGCTATATCTGTGTTGCACAAGGAATAGAGGAGAAGAATGGGAAGAGTATTTCTCAAGCCCTAAAATTTCTCTGTATGAGAATCTTCTCAGGTAATTTTTTTGCTGTTCTAGCAACACGATTTTTTCAGTTTCCACTTTTCTTTGAAAAAATACCAACTAGACCCAACTAGATCTCTCACGTCCCAGACAACAACATTAAACCAGTACAGATTTTACCATGAGAAAAATATACTCCAAATTACCTTGTGCACATTTATCTACACAGAATAAAGCAGAAGGAAAATAAGTAGTTCAAATAAGGCAAACAATATGGCGGACTGATTTTCTACAACACTTGTGTTCAAATAAATCTGCAATAAGTACTAAAAATTATTCTCAACTACTATGAGAGGAATTGATGTCAGGGGAGGGGGGGGAAGTAGAGGAGAGAAGAGAAATTTAAAATTCCAAAATAAAAATAAATTCAAATCCAATACATGCTACAGCTAAATCTGATCAGCTGTTGAGGACTTCATAACAGAGAGAAGCATCTTTATTCTGGAGATTATCCTCCTCTTCTTACAGACAGTTCTCTTCAAGGCACTTTTTTCTACACAAAATGCCTCGTATTGATAATGAAATTCAGTGACAAACCTGTAGGTTCTCCAAAGACAGATTGCACCTTTCGGTGAATTATTGTGTCTCCTAAAATGTGAACACAGACTGTTTTGCTCAACAATTCAGATAGATGTCAGGAACATGGTAGGTTTATGCATTCTATTTCTTTTGCATAACACATATTTCTGTAACATGCAGGAGTATATCTCTCTTTAAAATGCATTTTTTAAATTAATTTTTCCACAATTCAACACCATAATTCAAGTAATATAAAAGACACAAAGCACTGAAATCCCACAAAGAACATGCTATTATGCCTTGAAATTTATGAGATTCATATAACACTCTTTGCATTGTAGAAACAATTTTACCAAGATTGCATAATAAGTTTGATACTCAAGTATGGCTGTGTTCTATTATTCTCTGACGGGAAGCAATGTTTGGGTATTTTTCCACAGCATTAAAATAAAATTGACAGAATTCAGTGATCCATAGAATCAAACAATCATCCTCTTATCTTCAAAGAATTTTCAATCTGACCCTTAAGTCTACACTTCTGACAAGTGAAATGGTAGAACATATCCTGGCGGTGACAATGAAAAGAAATTGATTGTTAATATGAAATAGATCACATTTACAACTATGTGTCAGCTGCAAGCAGGTGATAGATGCCTAGGACAGATGTTTTGCCCTACAGATGTATGAGTGATACATGAAAATTTTCAAGCAGAAGCTGCTTGCATAAAAGCTAAAAAACATAATGAAGAGGAAGTGGCATCTGACCTTTAGAGGGGAGAAAAATGCAGAGGGATTGTGTAGCTGACTGATGCTTTTGTAAAAACAAAAATTAAAAGTTCAAGCTGTGGTACAGTCATATTGGGGATTGTTCTTTTTCTTGTACAAATTACTGTTTTACCTGTGATCTCCAAGATATCATTAGTTGAACTAAGAGGTACAGAAAGGGTAGAAAGAGTTACAATATTACCCTAGGACTCTGTAAGTGTAAACATTTTATTATTCTTCCACTTTTTTAATGAGAGGGGGTGCATCATATGCTGTCTGTATAAACAATAAACAAAGGTAATTCTAATTCCTTCTTCTAACACATTGCTTATCTTACCTCATTATATCCTATGCTTTTTGCGATATGGATGTCTCCTACAGCCTGCATACAGTGCATACACAATAAATTCCCCCTGTAGGCTGTTGGAAGAAAGCTGGAGTGTATCTCTGAGGCTGGGAGATGCTTAAGGAAGGAAAAGCAGGGAGCACGGTGGAGCAAGTTCCTAGTCAACCAGACTCTCTATTGGCCCCAAATTTAAGGATGGCTCCTTCTTTCACGGGACTTAATTTATACTATTTGTCAAGAACAAAAGACTGTACAGATTAGTAGCTCAGTATTAATCAGCTGCAATCAGCATCCTGTCATTCTACTCCCACAATATTGAAAGCCCTTTCAAAGAATCAGTGCCTTGGAGCTCTGGATAATCATCATTTAATATTTGAAACCACCATTCAGGAGGTACCTATCTATGAACATGTCACTTTACACACTATGAAACAATTCTTCTTCTATTGTACCTGAATTTAAGAATCTCTGTTTCAGAAAGAGTAAGCCTTAAAATTCTTACAAGATTCTTGTGATTTCCAGTGAAAAAGTTGATTTGGGGGCTCAGTGCTTGCCTGATTTCTGGAAGGAACTCAGGTCTGACCAGTGAAAATTAAAAGTATGTTTAGTTTAACGCTTAAAACTTGAAACACCAAAAGTGGTCCTTCACCTTTAAATTTAAGCCATAGTCTATCAGGAGTTACTAATGCTGTCAGCTGGATCACCTATTAGACACAGAGCCTTCAGAGAACACAAAATACATCACAGGCAAACAAAATTTGTAAAATGTTTTATGCTACTTGAACATAACCTTAAAAAAGTACTGATTAAATTTAAGATATAAAGAAAAAAAACCTAACGACAGATAGCAAGGCTGCTGAGACATCAACATTCAAAAGCACTTTGCTGACTTGAGTATTTCTTTTTATCTATCCAGAATGACTTTCGCACGTTTTTATATTCTAAAAATACAGGATTAACTGCATCTGTTAAATCAATAGCATAAAGTAGCAATGCCGTCTTCCATAAACACCCAGTCAGTTTTACGAACCAGATTATTAGTAGTTAAATATTTAAAGATGCTTGCCCTTTGGATCTCACTTTGATGCTTGCAGCCAGAAAACACTATCTTCCAACACTACATCCAGGCTCCACAGTGTGGGAGGAAGATTCTGAACCAGTTCAAGAGCAAAATTAATTTTCCATCCTTCTAGACGTAAAAAGAAAATGAAGAATGTTTTCAAAAACAATACTGCACATTTTGGCTCATTACAGATTGTCTTCATGAAGTGATGCAGAATGAACCATATGAGAATAGGCACAACAAATTTAAGAGGGCAGAGAGTTAGGCATAAGGGTTTGGTTATTGCATGAGACACTTAACATACGCAAATAGAACAGCATAAGAGTGAATCAACCAGCCACGCTTCCTTTCTTTGTGTTATTTTCTGTTTCATGACTTTCTCTTTCCTCTGTTGTGTTTGGCACCCTCAATCCTTCTGTGTTTTAAGTGCATCGTATCTCAGTCTTGCCCACGATTTCCTCCCTCCATCTCTTTTCAGTTTTGAAAGCTTAATACTTCATGTGTACCAGGGACCATCTACTACAAGTAACTCCGTGAAACAATATTTCAATTAAATTAAAATGACTGGATGTCCACAAACTGGGAGGACATAGGCAGCAGCAGAACTAGAGGAGTTTATCGAGAGGATTCCAGGAGCTGATTCAAGAATCCCAGGTATGTCTATGGGAGAGAGGCAGAGAGGGGTAGACAGGGTAATGGTGATGCTGTTACAGAGGTCATCTAGTCTTTTCATTCAAAATAGGGTAAATGCAGCAGCGACCAAGGAACAACATGTATAACCCGGAAACAGGATTGTCTGCCTGGAATTGTGTCCATTTTCCCAGGGTACTAGGCAGGCTGTACACTGAAATATAACAGTTGGTTTCAAACAAACTGTTATACTACACTGAAATTTTAGTAGACTGAAATCCTGCCTCATTTCCTATCACAGTAAACAAGGAACAAACTTAAATGGCTACAAAGTAAAAATCAAAGCAGTCCAATACAAAAACATAGTATTTCTCTAATTCTTGTTGTTCACTTGTATTTAGAACAATCCTTTTCTCTTTCATCTTCTTCTGTTCCTTCAATTGCATACTCATCTTTAGGGGCCCACCAACATGCTTCCAAACTTTCTATGGCAGATTGGAGAATACTCCCATTCTTTGGGCACAAACATTGTTAAACTGTAAAAAAAGCACTCCAGCATCCAGGGAAAAGGGAGCAGGCACTGAGGTGCTGGAAAGGTTGCTTACAGAAACACATTTACAGTGAAATTAGGGAAATCTAAGCTAGACAACATCCGTGTACAACAAAGAAGAAAGTGTAATATGTGATTAGCCCAGATATGCTGAATTGTATATTGACTCTGTAGGTGATGCTCAGCTAGAATTTGACAGCTGAGGAGGACAGGACTGGTGGAATTCAGAGTGAGGAGTACAAATGTTGATTAGAACCATACCAAAGAGTCACAAGCATAGACCCCATTTCCAAAAATAAGGGATATATTTATTTAGCACAGTCCTCATGATTGCTAGTTAGCTGCATCACACAGGAAGCAATCCAATCTGTTCATACATTTGTACAAACTGTACGTGTAAATTAAATAAAACGTGCATCCCAAAAGACTCCCATTGGTTTAAAACCACATTGCACTATATTTTAAAGGAAAAATATGTGTGCAAATTAGATGTTTACAGTGGTTTCACATGCAAAAAGGTAGTGTGACACACAACCATTTCACTAGCTAATGGCAATAAGCTTGTCACCATAACAAATTAGCATATCTGTGTAAAAATTTACATGTATCTCCATACATATTTCTGTTCCTATTATAAAATTCTTTCATATAGTGTCATATCAAAACAAAAAAGTAGTCCATTCTAGTATTGAGATGAGGCCAAAGTAAAGATGCCAAAATACTGCTTTTGTTTCCCTGAGACTTCTCTATCAGTTTATTTCAATTTAAATGTAGCGTATTAGTTTTCCTTAAAAAAGAGGAAAGAGAAGTAACTGATCTTTTTGTCACTTCGAATCACATTCTCTCCTAAGTATAACTCACATAAAACAAATTAAGGGGCTGATCAAATGCTCTGTTAACATAATTCTTTAATAATAATATCACTTAGATCTTAAACTGCTTAATTAGATTTCAGTCATTGCAATCAACGGCCTCATTGAAACTGTTCATTTATAATTTATACTCTATGCATTTTACTGTTCATTTTAAAACCAGCATTAACAATAAGAGCCAACAGCAAGTAGAAAGAAACAATAGTAACAATTAAAACCAAGGTGATTTTATGAAGATGTTGACCCTTTAGGTTTGGGATGAATTTATTTCCTGGTTCACTATACATGAATGGAAATATTTCAATTGGCTTGAATGGATTCATGATTTCCCCTTAGGAAAAATACATTGGGACTTTAAACACAAATTTAAATCCAGTTTTTTGCATTTGACTACAAATCTGAATTGAATAAAGTTGTGCTTTTATTGAAAAGTTGACAAATTAAAAGGATCTTTCAGACACACTTGAGGCCTAAACACATTCAAGTTCCATACATTAATTAGATTTTTCTAGATAATGAAGACAAAAAAAAAAAGCCCTAGCCAATGCAACATTTACTGTTGTGAAGTAGTGTTCTTTATTTCAAGGGAGAACGTATTTGCTTAGAACAACGTAGATACACTCTGTAAAGAAGGCATTTGTGCATTTATGCACATTTGAACACAATCATGTTCACAGGCAACATTTTTTCTGACTGCAGCTAGAAACAGGTCATCCAGGGTCAGGTGACTTACTGTCTTGGGATAAATTACAATCATATCTACAATGGTAAAGCACGACCTTTGGGCCTGACCTGCAGGAAACAGAACTCCATATTTGATACCATCCACCCCACAGGGCAAGTGTAATATTACAGCTCCAGGAATTCAAATAATATTTATTGAGGATCATTGTTCCTCTTTGAAGAGAGAATATCTTAATGCTAGTAAGACAGGTGTTTTGCTTTTACTCCTATTATTTTAATAGCCAGATCCTTGTCTTCCCATTGTTATTGCAAGATTATATATTTATATTTTTGTATTTATAATTATGCTTCCTTTAAATAAGCAGTGATTGGTTAACGCATTGGTGTTTCCTCAGTAACTACTTTAGCTACTTACACTGAGCACATTTCACTAGCTTCTTCCTAGCATTGCCCACAACAGACCCCAGCAGAATTTTAACACCCATCGCTCTAGAGCATTCTGCTGATACGCTCAGAATATATGTGTAAACTAGCAGACATCTGCTAAGCTACTAGTGAAGTATCCAGTAAGTAAATAAATGCATCTGGGTTGCAGCCACTGAGATTTATAGCACTTTTCCTTGATTTCCTTTTTCACACTACAGTAAATACAGTAATGGTGCTGGCTAATAAACAGCCATAAATCTGCCTTCCTGTTTTTATGATGTTTGCAGATTGAAAAGTAATGCTGTGAAACTGATGAAGTCAGTGACTAATGCAGGAAGGATTTGTGCATTTGTGGGGGTATATGTTTTTAGTACATTTGAAACATGTTTATTTTGCAGGACTTTTCCACTCCCGCATCAATAAGTTGGGATTTTCTCATAACCTTCACCCCCTCTATTTTCCACATGCTGGAAGCTAGATTTTTATTCCTAATAAATTCAACAGATCCAGTGCAGATGTAGAATAGAAGAGGTGGTCTGGAGCTTTTTCAGACATGGCTTCTCACCAAGAACTTAATTCAGTTCCCATGAAGTCCTTGGAAAAATTCCGTAGACTTTCATGAGAGCTGAATTGGGCTTCTGTTGCTTCCTTCCTTCCACACTATATGTTTTATACCCCCTCTTCTATCCATGAAGAAGCAGGACAGTTTGGGAGCAGTAGTATACAACACACATCTGTTCTTACAACTCAGTTAATAGAGCAGTGCACAAAAACTTCTAAAAGAGCAGAAAACATTGCCTGCAGGACCTCTGCAGGCAAACCATGGCAGATGCACGCCAGAGATAACCCTTATAAGAATATCCATTCTGTTTCTGTCAACATCTCAGATTTTGCTGAGCCTGATCACACTGCCCATAAAAGTCAGACATTTCTTTTCAAGTGATGACACTTCTGAGACAGGTGATAGTGGTTTTTTCCTCAGATATTTCTTAGTGCTAGTGTAAGAACTAAAACAGAAGCAAACAGAAAAGGTGGATTAATTAGATGATTTTTATCTTTATCAACTCTGGAAACAACTTATTTGAAGTGCTATACACTTGTGAGAGATAGCCCAAATATTAAAGCAGTTTGCTGATGCAGATCTGCAAGATGTCAAGTGACAGTTACACGGAATTAGCTGTGTTTATATTTCAAAACAGGGGAAATATTTTTCCTTTCTGCCAATGAGAAGATAGACAGACTGTTGGCATCAGCCAACAGAAATGACTACTTCCTTAGCAGCTCATCTAGTCTTGCCTGTGTGCATCATTACCTCCTTCCCTCTTGCCAGATGCACTAATTTCAGGAAAGTTTAAAGTGAGTTCCTTCAAAGAAAACAGTTAAGACAGGCCTAACAGTACTGACCTGTAAAAGCTCTCCCAAGAGAAAGCTTAATTTCATTTTGACAATCTTTATCCCCTCCAGCAGTTATGGCTACCAACTTTGCAGGCTGATATAAAATCCCTGGGGCTACAGAAACTTCATCACAAAGGAAGAGGTGAGACCTCATGACTGACTAAATAAAAAAATCCCATTATTTATCTTCCACAAGAGCCCATGCTACAGTCTTACTCATCCCCTCACAGTAAAACATGCACTAATGCTAAAGGGGAAAAACCTCAAATCAAAGGCGTAGCTACACAGTCAGAATGCCCACAGGAATTGCAAAAGACTCTTCTTCTCCGCTATTATTACCTCCTCAGAGCTGCTCAAGCACAGCAGCTGCTACACCCACAAGACAGGTAAATTGACATGAACTCATTAGAGTTCACAGAATGAGGGAACATCCGTTTTTATTCTTTTTTTTGACACTGAACAGAAAACGTGCAAAACAAGCAATTGTAGGAATGATGCTGGTAGAAAAAGCCTTCTCTTTGAACATGAGAATATTTTACTTTCCATAAGCAAAATATATTTTGCTCTGTATTATTTAAAACAGTATTTAAACTGTACATCAGGAGGACAATTAGATTCGATTCATATTTTGCAGGAGGAGAAACTAAAACTGTAAATTTCAAATGCAAAAGAAAAAAAACATCTCTGTGTAGCTCTGTAATACTGAAAGGTCCCTGCTTGTCTTGCTTTATCCCTGGCATTCTCAGTTTATAATTTCTCTGCTGTACATGGATCTCAAGTCCCATTTTTATTAGTGCTAAATTAGACTGTTCTCCCACTGGCACACCATCTGTCTCTCTTCCTCCTGCCTGCCAGTATACAGAACATCTAGAAGTTGTTCTGATAAGAGGGAAAAAAAAAAAGAAAGAAAACTGTATTGTTTTGGTCACACACACTGCTGGTGGCAGCCTGTTTCCAGCAGCGAGTGCCTTCACAGAGGGACACATTTAGCCTTCGCCAGCCCACGACACACATTTAGTTAAAAAAAAACCAAACCAAAACAAACCCCTCACTGGTCTGGAATGAGGAGGAATGTGATTTCCTTTCTGCTCTCCCACTGTGTGATTTCAGAGAAGGGCAACTTCTCCCAATATCAGTGCTGCCTTGTTGACATTTCAGGTTCTGTATTGGAAATTTCACCCGACAAATTTCTGTTTCAGCCTATGCCTGAATCAGCAGCAACAAGACCTGTTCACAGCACACACTAAGAATGGGATTTTCAGAAAGTGACAGAAAACACAACATGGGCTGTTGCTGCCTTTTTAAAATGTACTTTGACTTTAAATCTACTAATGCTTTTTTTGGTCTTTTTAATACAAGCATCAAATTCTTTTTTCCCCCATATAATGGCCCTCTGTATGAGCAGCAATCTAGGAGATTGCAAATTCCACTACTTACTCAAGACAAGACAGAAATTAGAAAGTACTGAGTGGCATAAGTGGGGCAACAGGCTGTTATAATAAGGAGTGTCCTCACATATAATTTTATACCTGCCTAACACAGATACCAGCAGTCATAATCTCATGAAATGATTTGGATCAGTCACTTTGCACTATGTGTCAGAAATAGCTGTAGACATTTTTCTAACCAGAACAGGATGAATCAAAGATCTGTCAGCAGGAAAAAAAAAAAAAAAGTAGTAAGAGTACACCATTCAGAATGATTATCAGGCTGACCATCACTTAAGTCCTGTGAAGTAGTACTAGAAGAGTGAAAGGGACTGAGCAGGACAAGACTCCTGAAAATGTCAGTATACAGGGTCTCTGTCTACTACACTTAATACATAAAAGTTGTATCTCAAGAGAACATTAACTATTTTTAGTTCCTGGGTTGGTGAATGAACACTTCAGATGTCTCCAGTAACACCCCTGCTTTGACTATAGGATATTTCAAAGGCAATAGAAGTGTGAGGCATGACAAAGAAGGATGGATAAACTAGATCCAGAAACATACACAGGCTTGGAAAGTTCTAGAAGCCATATTTTCCACTTGTTTGCATGTGTGAACTCTTAGTAAATAAAACTTAGTTTCACAGAAATTAATCCAAGCACTATATGTATCTATTCCAGTACGTGGCAGCATCTCATAGGTCAGACTGAGAGGCTGATGGGGCAAAACTGAGAGGGACAGCTTTGAGGAGCTTACTGGAGAGCTTCCATTTGATTTTCAACCACTTCCAGAGGAATATGGCTTCATATTCTGTTTAATAGTCCTTGCAACACCCTAGTTTGTTTCCTTTGGGCTAAAAAAGAATTTGCATTGCAGTCATTTGACTTTCCAAACTTTCAAGATTTTTCATGGGAAAATAGCACCATCTGTAGGAGGAAACAGACCAAATTTCATTAAAATGGGCTTATATTTTCAAGCCATTAAGCAAACGTTGCTACTTTCTAAGAGAGTAAATACATTAATTTTTAAAGTAGGGTCACATTTTATCCACAGAGCAAGCCAAATGGACTTTTGCTGGTCTGAAGAAGGAAGGACAATGTCATTCCCATCCCACGATAAAGACAGAAGGTGCCAAGACAAAAATCTTGCTACTCTAACCACCTGCTAGCACAGTTCAGAGGGGCGGTAGTCTGTAGCCTACAAACCCCACATTCTCCTTTGGCAACAGCAACTAAGCCTTTACACAACTCAAAGTGGACCTTAATCAGTTTTGTTCCAGCAGCCATCCTCTGATGACAACTGCCTGCTATGTTTATGTCCAGTCAGTCTTGCAGACACTTAGGCTTCCATAAATTATAGTCTTCATTTTCCAAAGGACTTCATGTGATGTTATGTGATAGACACTACAGTGCCAGACGCTCTGCTGTGTAAATTGTCATGTTCCTAAGGAACTGTACTGACTGGCATCAGCCAAGAATCTGGCTTAATACTTCTTTAAATAAACCTGCACTAGAAGTCTTCTATATTTAACAGTGAAGTACTTTCATTTTCCCAGCCTTTTTAAAATGGCAGTATGTCCAACATCCCGGTTTACCACACATATAGTTCCATTCGCTGACGTGTTTGGGGCCAGAAGATAAAAATGCTTTTGTTTTTTTTCCATGACTAATATAAAACCATATCAAACATTTAATTCCTGAATGGAAGCTCACCTTTAACTACAAAAAGCTAATATCTGTAGCTAGTCCAGACCAGCCAACACTCTAAAGGATGACTATGCTCACAGAACAACTAACAAACAGGTTATATAATTCTGAAATAGTCCATGCAGATTCAACATCCATCTACAGCTGCAGCTACAGCCTAGCTGTTTGTAAAGTAGGTGACAATATTATGTACCTGACAGACTGGCACTACATCACATTTTTGATACTTCCAACCTTGCTGTGCAACACAAACAGCAGAGATCAGAAAACAACTGTTTGAAAAGAAGTTCCAGCAGTGAACTCTGAGCGGTGGCCTTGCAGATCGTAGACTCATTAGAACAGCCCACATTGGAAGGGATCTCAGAAGATCATCTGGTCCAACCTTTCATGGGAAAGGGAGTCTAGATAACATTATCTAGCACCCTGTCCAATTGCATGTTGAAATACAGTCCCTAGTGATGGGGACTCTACTACATACCAAGGGAGGTTGTTCCAGTCAGTGATTGTTCTCACCGTAAAAAAAAAATTCTTATAACGAGCTGAAGCCTCTCCTGGTGCAACTTGTTCTTGTTGCCTCATCTTCTCCATGTGGCTCCTTGTGAATCATCTGTTGAATTTGTTATCGGACTACACAAGAAACATGCCAGAAGTATCCAGGTAAAAATGAACTCTCTAGCAGACACCTGAAACCTCATGACTAGCCTGCATGGGACAGTCTTTCATTTTGCTAAAAAGCAACATTTTAAAATAAGCAAGAAGCATTCATTTTTCAAATGTAAATAGATAAACAAAGTTGCTGGTAAGATCACTGCTACCCAGTCGACACTTTACAGACTATTCTGTTTATTAAACCACTTTCATAGCTTTGTTAAGCAGATTCTAAGCCTCTCTTCACAAATGATTAACAATTTTTATGTACAGATGACAATACTCAGCCACATTCAATAGATGTTTACTATTCCCATCCAACTACTACCAAAAGGTTAACTTTGCTGCAAAATACTACCCATGGTGAATAACAGCATTCCTAACCTAACTCAAGAGGTATTTTGTGCACTTAATGAGCATGCACATGCAGTACAATTCATACACCTCCCTCTGAACTCTCATTTCCATTCACTTCTCTCTTTGTTCAGAAAAGCACAAAATTCATACACACACTCAAAGAAAGGGCAACATACTGAGCAGCTATTTAGCAATGTTGCTAGAGTGTACTTTGCAAGGAGATGCCAGAAAATTCCATGCAGACTGCGAGCTAACACTGTTTGAACATGGCACTGAGCTTGAGCTGCTAAGCACTGGTGAGATGCAGGTCTTATTTCATGCGTTCACACAGCTTCTGGCTCTGAGAGTAAAGTAAGCGAATACTGTAACATACAACACAGATACAGTCAGTGTAAGTCTCTGTACGTATCCACACAGAATAGATCTAAAACTGAATCAAACTCACCCTCACATTCCTATGTGAGTATGAAATAAAAAAAGGAAATATAAGGGAATATTTATAATTTCCAGCATGTCTCAGAGATCAATATATAGGGAGAGCAATAATTTGTACAAGTCTGAGATGTCCCCCCCCGCTTTTTTTTTTTTTTTTTTGTTATACAGGAGAAATGATTTGGGGGTGGGAGGATAAGAACTGATATGAAGTAATTAATAACTGATGCAAAAGAGCTCTTGGATATCTGAATGCAGCTGACAAAAGGGGGATAAAAAGCACACAAAGAAATCGATTCAAGCTTGATCCAATGTTCATTGAAAAAGCAAGTTGAGCCTTTAAGATCCTGTACCACCATGAGAGCAAACTTACATCAGGCTATTGTTAGAACTATTTTTCAGTTATTGCTAGGAAAAAAGAATCAGCCCCTTCAGTAAAGTTCCCTGCCTGTTGGTCAAATTTACTTCTAACATATGGATCCATTATCTTCCACTAAAGCATACATATGCACTAAAAAATTTGGCTGCTTGGTGTGAATGAGCAAAATGTTCAACAAGAGAAGGACCTGTATAAAGATTTAGAAGATTATTATTTCCATGTTATGATTCAGTCAGGAGATGAAACATTATCTCATTTGACAGGAATACACTAGTAGTGATAGTAACTATTCTGTGAGCCATTTGCTCTCTAAAAAGAAGAAAAGAATTTCCATTGCTAAGTAGTCCATAGGAAAAAAGTCACTACTCAGGACTGAGTCCTACTCCTACCCTCATCTTGCTGGGCAACACTGTAAAATCATTAAAATATTCTGTTTATAATACAAAGAAAAACTGTTGGCTTTGGAAATATTTATAGTTTATTTCATGCTGTTTGAAATGTTTCTATATACTGTACCTTATTTCCTAACAAGAATGTCATGCAATTGTTTGAAAGGCTTTAAGGATGTATCATGGTGTTTCTTGCTTTTAAATACACAAGTAGCATTTCAATTAGCCTAATAATGGTTTCCTAGGAGAACTGAAGATTCATGTAGAAACACTGCACAGACCAGAAAAGCAAGTCTTCAAGGAAATGTGTTCATGCAGGCACGCTTCTTTTTTCATCAGATAGTCAGAATAGTGTTGTTATTTGCCTGTGGACCTTTCTCTTCTTAATTTAGAGTTAGCATTTCACTGTAATTTCTACACTGACCTTTATTTCTTAGTGGCAACTGGACTATGCCTGAAGGAAAAATTTAAGACCCATCCTTGTTCACTTTGCCTACAGAAAATCCTTGTGCTTTTTTTCATAATAGCTGCAATACAGCTGCACAAACTGATAAGTCAGGAGATAGTCCCCTTGGTGTTCAACTGTTGTGTTGCATCAGATAACGTTACTAATGCCATTTTATTTGTCCACCCTTCAGGTGAGATGTGGAAGAGCATAGCTATCAAAACACCATCAGCTTATTCGAGTGGCACAGCTGCTTCATATGGTAATGTAAAAATATGACCAGCCTGACCATGTTAGCTTGGCCCCCCAGCTAAGGAAGCAGTCATATAGTAAGAGGGCTTATAGGAAAAAAATAATCTAACAAGCCAAAAAGGCAAAATAGCACAATTTGAAGAAGCACATGCAATGTGTTTTTCCCCTAGTCCTAGCAGCTACCTCAAAAAAAAAAAAAAAAAAAAAAAATT
>Ga0065711_1029616_pt1 | contig 35479 bp, 20 predicted proteins | sample Hoacrofraction12_FD_59098 | JGI IMG/M metagenome (GOLD analysis project Ga0065711, IMG submission 59098) | Hoatzin crop microbial communities from Cojedes, Venezuela - Epithelial fraction 12 v2 (version 2) | ecosystem: Host-associated > Birds > Digestive system > Esophagus > Crop | place... | reverse complement strand
CTTGAAGTCGGTTTCACAATCCTCTGCTTACAAGTGCTAGCAATACTTTAGCATGGAATAGCCTCACCTGAGAGAAGCAAGGAATCACCCTTGTGCATCCAGCCCAGCATCCTTGTGCCTCCTCCCTGCTGCAAGGTGGTGGTGGGATGTTGAGCTTGTCTGAGCTCACCTGACACACCAGTGTGACAGGATGAAGCTGCCTGACCTGGGGCAGTCGGGGAGGCTGCGATGGATAGCTTTGGCGCTTGTAATGGGTTGAGATAGCCATGCTGAGGGTTCAAAGACATGCTATTCAGTGGGACTGTGATAGGGAATAACCTCCCTCTTGCTGCAAAAATGACTGTAGATGAAAAATGACTGAAGAAAAGTAAATCTGGGGTGGGGGAAACACCAGAGGGATGGTGCTTGTCTCCCTCTGTCCCACAACTTGTAGTTTCTTCACACTCTACTCCCTATCTTTCTCACTCAACTTCTGATATCTATCTCTTTCTTTTCACTCCCTCCTTCCCCTGCTCTACTCCCCACTCCCTCTCCCTGTCTCTGATGGATGGAACCATTAGTGGAATCACTGTAAATAATGTGTAAAGTTAGAAGTTACAACAAGCTATCTCATTAAAGCCGCTTCAGTCATCTTACTTCCCAATTAATGTTTAAGGCTTCGCTGGAATGTGGTGACAATATGTCACAGCATATCAATGTGGCAGGCGACAGGAAGTTAATAACCCACTGGCCCTTAAAGGAGCCTTTAATGTCAGCTGCAGAGGAGTAAATAACATTGGTTTCTTCCCCCCACCATCTATCCCCCCCTTCTTTTCTTTTTCCTCTTTTAATTTGCTGCAGGAATGAAAGAGTTTTGTGCTGAAATAACATCATTATCTCATAAAACCATCTTCCCGCAGAGGCAGAGCACAAAAGGTGTCACCTAAGGGACTCTGGGATTTTCAGAAATGTGACAAAGTTGATCCAACTCCCCACGCCAAAAATTTGGGAACTCGTGGAGTGTTTGCCTTCACCACCCTTTCTGCCTCCATTTGGGGCTTCTTTCCTTCTTTAATAAAATGAATTCCCTCATTCATCTTTTCTTAGTGTTAATTTCTACCCGCTTCCCACACTTGCAAGCTCCTAAACACAACTTCACAGCGTCAGTGTAGTCAAAAGTTTCCTTTCATGTGTAACAGTTCTATCTATCATTATTGAAACTTTCTTCCTTTGACATAGCTGTTTTCCAGGGGACGAGTCATCTCTGCCTTTCATTCCTGTAAGTACCTGTTCACTGAGTGCAATTGCTGCTCTTTACCCTCCTGCTGCCACGTGGTGGGGCTTGAGCCCTCTTGGACATCCACCACCACATACTCCAGACAGGGAGCAATCCCAAGAGACTCCCACTGGAGTTGAGGAAATTGCTCTGGTTCCCAGATTTGCCAAAACTGGAACTGAGCTCCTGAGGTGGTGTGGCATCAATGTCACTAGCCTGATCCCCTCTGGGGGTATAAAGATCAAGTAATCACAATGTGATACAACATAAATGACCCATTATTGGAAAACCATTTTGTAGATGTCTTTCTCCTATGAGGAGAAAGAACAAAAAACATACATGTATAACATTTATTTTCAAAAAATTACAGGAAAAGTGTCTAGGGCTTGGGGAATGAATCCCACAAACTCTGCTCAGCTCAGCCACAGACCCAATACATCATATCAGACAAATCATGCACGGATTTCTCATGACCTCAATTTCTTTCTGTGCAGTGGGTCTAAAAATATTTGCTTTCCACACCTGGGTTATTGCTTTAGTGTTTGGAAAGGTCTTTCAGATTTCAGGCTAAACAGACAAGTGTTGTGACTATATAAATACTTATTCTTCTTATTGTACAAGGGACATTACAAATATGTCCCTAGATTTCTGTTCTAATAAGAGGAAAATTCGGGATTATTATCAAGAGCAGGTTCCCAGCAATGAGATTAACTGTTATTGCAAAGAGGTACCAAATGAAAATTCAATGTTGGTTCTTTCAGAGGATTTAAAACTTCACTAGTTCCAAAATTTTGGAAGGTGCCATTCTCCTCCAAGAGAATAAGGATGGCCAACCAAGTTGTGTTGCATCTTCACGTCAGCCTGAATGGGCCATAAAACATACTGTGCAGCACAGAAGATGGAGAGAGTTCAGGAGAGAGTCACAAATGTGAGAGGACCATGAAACCACTGAAGGAGTGCAGGCAGTAGCAGGATGATTGTGTAGCTGAGTCTTAAAGTAGCCAGGTTTTGGTCCAAGCAATTGTGGCAGCAGACTTCAGCACCTCAGACTGGAAAACACAACTGAATGGAAGGAGAAGGAGTTCAGTGCCCCTTTGGAGTCCCCAGCAAGGTAGGAACTAAGAGATTCTTGTCTTGTGGGGAGTGTGGCCAGGGGGAGATCTGCCTCAAGCCAAAGGTCTAGTAAGGCAGGGCCTGGTGACATGCATCTGAAGCCCTGTCTGGATCTACACCTTCGTCCCTCCACCTTGCTTGGGCTGTCCATAAAAGTGACTAATTCAATCACCTGGTTCTACCTCCCTGCACTCCTGTAAGTTTAACAAATTGAACAAAGTTCACACAGTGCTTTGAGATCCTCAACACAAGGCACTTCCCCTAGAAGAGGAGGAGTTCTGCCCCTCCTCTTCTCTAGCTCAAATACATTATTGATTTGCTCATTTACCAGGGGCCACTTGTCAAAAGTATAACAGCATTAACAGCACTTGACGTAATAGGGGAATGGAGAGGTCTGTGATTAAGTTTAGACAGCCTTGTTTGACTTAGTTAATTGGTTAAATATATTCAGTTACATGTGATGCTTCAGAATTTCAGCTCCAATAAGGTATAATATTAATTTTAATTAAAGCTCAGAGTTGGCCAAATATTTCTATTTTCTGAATATTTTTCTTAATCATATAATTCATATTCTGCTACAACAGAGATTCTGGTAGTAACTAAGGCCTTGAACATTTTGTCTGACCACGAAGAGGTGAAAGAAGGACTAGATAGGCTAACCTTGAGAAGAAGTGAATTTATTAAAATCTCGCTAGGCTGAAAATAAATGAAGTGCAACAAGGAATAATACCACTCCACCTCAAGATAGGATTAACCTACATCTTTCCTGACAGATGTTTTTCTGCTATTTCCTAAAAATCTAAGTTTCTCATGAAAGCCTGTTGTGGTTTTGCCTCAGTTTGCAACAAAGAACCACACAGTTACCCTCTCACTACTTTCCCCCGCCCTGTGGGATGGGGAGGAGAATCAGAAGGAAAAAAAGCAAAAACTCATGGGCTGGGATGAGAACAGTTTAACAGAATGGCAAAGGGAGAAGAAAACAACAACCAATAATACTGAAAAAAAAGCATATACAACATGCAGTGTTCTCACCATCCGATGCTCTGCTTGCTGCTAAGTAGCAAAAGCCTCTCCTTCAGCCAGCTCCACACTTAAATACTGAGCATGACACCACATGGTGTAGAATATCCCATTGGATTGGCTGTTTGGATCAGCCCAATCAGCTCGTTGTGAAAATTAACTCTATCCCAGCTGAACCCAGGACAAAGCCATAAATGGAAGAAGTTGTATCTCCTCCGGAGTTTGCCAGGGAGCCATCATGTTGACTGTGAACCCTAGGCAACCCCTGATCATTGGTCACTGTTTCCTTTCTGAAGGTCTGCATCTGTCACAATAGGAAGGGCAAAAAGCATCCTACGAGTTGCCTTAGCCAAGGGTCCCTAAAAGTGGGGACACTTACCACAGATCCCTGAATGTTTCCAGAGAAAGAACAGTTTTAATTTCCTGCTTAAAAAGACTCCCATAGGACACTTAGACCCATGTCCTCCGCTTCAGCATGCTTCTGGAGGGGGATGTTTGTACCAGGAACATGCTCACGTGGAAGTCAGGTTTGCAAAGAGGTGTTCCAAGCAGCCAAGAAACTCCCCTTAGCTCTTTGCTGGAGAGACTGCAGTCTGGCTTGCCCAACTGCTGTCATCCTTGGGGCATAAAGGTCCCCATCCAAAGCGCATCTGTAGTTATATAAGGAAAGCACAAGCCCCAGTAACACTACCAGTCTGGTGTAACTGGAGCAGACTCACCTGACCTTTACAGCATAGCAAGGCATCTAGCAGGTGTTCTAAAGGGGGACGTGGCTACCTGTGATGAACCACGTTGAGGTAATAAGTGCAAGAGTCGGTATTGCCTTCTTAATGACAGCAATTGAAAGTGCAAATACAGCCGCAGCATATTGAAAATAGCCCACTGCTCCCTTGAAGCAGCAGCTGCATTTGAGGACTTTTCCCAATGCAGAGCTCTCAGGACCGCCACCCCCCCCAGCTTTTCTGCCAAATCACCACCCCTCTGCTTTGCATTTCAATTATTTTTCCTTCTCTCTCTCTAAATGCAGACTCAAAGATCTGAAAGAAGAAAGATGGAAGGCAACTCTTGTGCTGCCTACTGACAATAGTCCAGATTTCTTTATGCACATATGCAGGCGGTCAATTAAAAAGATGTAATATTTTTCTTTTGCAGTGTTGGGATCTAGCTCTGCAAGCCTTTAATTATCTGTATAGGTGGAGCCAGGACTGGGAAAGGGTGGAAGCAGCATCTATTCTTTCAGCTGATCTGTCCCTGAGAGCATTCAGCTCAGGTATTTTGAGCCTAGAAATAAAAAATAACCCCCTTTTGCATTTTTTTCCTAGTGCTCTTTCCTGCAAAACTGTTAAAGTTCTCATCTCCTAACTTCCACAGGACCTAAATGGCCAAGCACATATCTAAGCATTTAGTTGAACAAGGGCCTCACCTTGGCCCAATGATTACACCTTATTTAAAAGCTGAATTCATAAATCTTCTTTAGACCATCTGTACATGGTAAATGATGTCCCTGACATGGCTGATAAACCTCAGCACTGACTTCTGCTGGATCACTTTTGACTGCATTTAATGACGCACCCTACTGTCACTTTTTGTCACATATTAATGGTACATCTGCCCCTTAGAAACAATGCAGAGGGGTGCCTGTAGTGGAAGGTGTGGTGGCCCATTTCTTCCCAGGGCTCTGGCAGGAATGTTCCAAGTCCAAATGACGTGGCTGATTGCCAGCTTCAGGGCCAATTGCTCTCCCTGCTTGGATCTTCCTCTAATCCCCACTGAGCACCAGAAGGACGGATGAATGGGCAGCCTCCAACATCAAACAGAGGAGACAAGAACAAAATCCTGTGCGTTGTGTTAAGGTTTCATGGAAACATGATGCCTGGGCGGTGCGAGGCTTAGCAGAATCGCACGGTTAGTGGCGTTTAACACGTACGGCAGTGGGATAATGCATAAAAGGCCACAAGCAGGTTGGGACCCACTGTGCAGCAGCCCAAAGGAAGAAGCCTGACATCTCGCTCTTGTTCGGGGTGTCAGGGAAACCAGAGTTATGTTCTCAGAGGAGTCAGTCATGGAGCTGGAACAGAGCTAGATATAATTATGGAATAATGTGTGTTCTTTTCCCACCACTCCCCCCCTTTCTAAATTAGCTGTCATGTCACTAAAAATGTTTCTGTGTTCCACAATCAGTCCACTTAACTGTAACAAAGCAGAGCAGATCTATCAAACTCAGAATGAGCTCCGCTAATGACCGCTGAAATTACCAAATCAGTCCTGCTTCCCAACACCCTGGCCTTACCTCCGCACCTCTCGTCAATCATCGCTCCGCTTGTGGCCCTGCTCGGGGGCAAAGCAGTGTGTCGGAGGCCGGACACGGCTGTCTGACATGTCGTCGCTTTGCCATGCAAAGCTGTTCTTCTCGATGCGAAGTGTTGAGGTTGTTGGGTTTGTGCCTTTTTGTACTGCGAGGGGGCTGCTGGGTGCTGGGGAGGGCTCTAGGCAGTCACTGGAGGCACCAAAGAGAAAGCAGCAGAGCTACAGCCATCAATAAAATACCAGCAGAGTGCATTGTTCCTGGTCCCTGATTATGCATTTAACTGCATTGCTAAGCACATCTTTTTTTCTTCTTCTTCTTCTTCTTTTTTTTTTCCTGGTAACTGCTCCTCGGAAGTGCAATCTCGCTGCTATTCAGATACAATGTGGCTTCTATTCTCTCTCCCAGTTTTAATTATGTGTCCGCCACTGCTCCTTCTCCAAGCTGGCGGGCTCTGAGATTCATAATTTCAGCCTGACACCATAGTAACCACTTAGTTTGATTCAAGACTCTAATGTCATCACTGGCTGGTCTTGAATAGAGCAGGGAGAGAGGGTGTAATTTGAAGGCAGCATCACACAGAAACTGCAATTATTTCTCCCTTTCGGAGGGAAATGTAAACAAAAGGTCATCGCTGGTCAGTGCTCTTCATTTCCATCCTTGCACACTGACAAGCTGACTTTTTTGTTTATTATTTATTTCCTCACTCACCCGCATGCCTCCACACCAGCACCAGGAGCAGCAGCCACTGTTAGTTATCACCCCTATGTAGGAATGTGACTACATGCGTGAGAGAACTCCTCTGGTATTTAAAAATGGCCTCAGACAGCTTTGAAAACCACTCTGGGGTCCCATGAAGAGACCAGAGGGGACTTTCTCTGCTGGGGTGTGCAGCCACTACAGCCCTCCCCAGCCAGATGCTACAGCAGCCAGCACACCCTAGTGATGGGAAATACTGGTTTCTGATGTCCTTGCAAGAAATGGACTTGGTTCAAAACCTCTTCTCTCTCTTTTTGGATTCTCCCATGCAGATCCCATGTAGACTAGCTTACATCGTTCCCCATAAATTAAATATGTGAGTCTCTCATCTGGAGATTAGACTCCGTGACTCCAGAAATGACCCTCTAGCCTCCAAGAGCCATGCTGTCCTCCACCAGCTCAGGCGGATGTCTCATGGTCACTCACACAGGCTCATACTGAAAGAGCTGCTGGGCAGTAGTGCCACAGTCCAAGATATTAGCCCATGGCTTGCCCCACCTCTGGACACAACCTTTCTCTGATCCCACTGGGAAAGGCAGAGACACATAAGACGAATATCAGCAAGACAGATGAATGTGTACACACAGTGAAATGCAATTCACTCGGCAACATTCGCTGCAAATCCCGCTGCACTAAATGAAGCTCTCCTGCCTTCCCCCAGTGGCTCAGTGATAGAAAGGAGTTAAGTGAAAATAAATGCTCATATCAAATCACAGGTATTGATTTTCTGAGCGAGTAAATGAAGGCGCTTTATCTCCGATGGGAGATTGAATGTCTGTGTGCCACACTTTGCTCCATTTTCATAAAAAGGAAGGCATGGTGGAATTATTTTACCTGGCTTCTCATAAAGTGTAGAGGGAGCAGATTCTCATGTCAATGACAAGAGGTATCAATCAGGAAAAATGCCATGATGACGATGGAGCCATTGAGGATTGACAATGGAATAATGAGCCTGGGAAGCCGCTCTCGGACATTGTCTCGTCCTTCAGAAAAAGGCAGCAGTATCTTTCACAGGTCTCTGTAGTCCCTTTCCCTTGCCAGGTGATGGGGACAGGCAGTAACTTCTTCTCAGAAGTTTTTGCTTTGCTTTGCTCAAACTTAAGCTTACAACTAAATCATTTAATTCTGCTGGTTGGTTTAAGATGAGAACAAGGGTTTCACTGCTACTTATGCCCGTTTTGAGCTCTAATGAGTTCTGAGCAGGATGTGATATAAAATTATAGGTACATTGTATTTCATAATCTGCAGAAAGCCTTAAAGGGAGATGTCCATGGCCTTAAGGAGTAGTTTAGAAGATCAAAACTGGCTGATGCAAAGTAATTCGTGTAGACAGGGGGAAGTCACACTCACAAAGGTCCTTTTGGAAACACAACCTCTTTTTGACCAGGTTCATCTACACAGACGTGCCTTGAAGTGAAAGAGCGAAGTTTCTGCACCTGAGATCTACAGATCTGTGTTCAAACCTTCTGTCTTCTCTGGCAGTTACCCATCTTATCAGGCAATTTTCTGGCACTAGCAATCCGTCTTTTCAGCCCTCCACCCATTTCACTCTACAGTCAGCCCTGATGTATTTTGCTGCTGATATTTTCAAAGTGGAAGAGATCAAATATACAAAAATAGATACAAAGAAGGAAGTCATTAAAAAGCAGACCCTGTGCTTTTGCAACAGAACATGGATTCATCTGGTATAAAACTGTTCTGCTAACTGCATTTTCACTCCCTGCCTTTCATGATGCTGCGCATCAAGACACTTCAGGGAGGATCCAGTTTAATCCACTGACAGGGAAAAATGAAATGGCAGGTGGATTTCAGCCAGGAGTGACTTTTGCATGGATGAGGGATGATTAGGAGACACTCATGTTCCTGACTTGGAGCCTGGCTGCCTTTTATATCCCCACAGTATTAAGTGGAGACCCAAACCTTGAATCACAGTTTCCAGAGCCACAACCACTGATCTTATACTTCGAGGCTTCTCTGTGCCAACAAGGAGAGACTTGGGATGATATTCAGAGTTTAAGAGTGGCTTTACAATGCTGGCATGGCATGAGGCTATTGCTCTGTCCATCCCTAACCTGACAATTTGTGATGAAGTCTGAAGGAGCAAGGCCAAACCCAAGTCCATCACTTTGGTGGAGAATAGCTCATTAGTCCTGTCATAGATATCCTAGCACTGAAATGTAATGAAAGAATAGACTGGCTGTTAAGACTAATTTTCACTGCATGAAAGTTAGTAAAAGGAAAGGATATGTGGAACATCTATGGAGGACAATAAGAGAGAAATTTGGCTCTTGATTCTTAATTGTTAAATCTGAGAGGTAGGAAGTGGCAGCATGTGTTGAAAGAAGGAACAATGTTCACTTTACTGGGAAGAAAACCCACAGTGTATGGGGAGCATATCCGACACCGCCCCATTGGCCCTGCTTCCATCAGGTGTTGAACGTGGCCCTGTAGGGGAATGCTGTCTTGATGTGAGGCTCCCAAACTGGTCTTTGCTGTGCAGCTGCAAAGCAGCTCAGTGATGATAAGAGAAATAGTTTTGTGACAGCATCCTCAGAGAATCACGGAATGGATTTCATTTGAAATTTACTTTATTATTTCTTTGTTATTGTACAGCCCTTCTCAAGGTGGTATGTGAGCATCTTCCAGGATCTCAGATCTGCTTAGGGAGGTGGGTACTTGAAATAAATGAATGGAACAAGGCAGTCTTTTGTAGATCTCGATTGAAACAGTTGAGTCAGTTTTGTCAGAGCCATGGGGCAAACAGGTAAGATTTCCTTTTTATTCCCAGTGGGAGGGTTGAACATAAAACATTATCATTCTGTTTTGGTAGGATTTCGATTTTCATGATGACAATCATTTTATGCCACCAAGATTTGTTAGCCTCTCTTTGCACTTGGTTGTATTTTTTTTGTAGTAGAGAAGAGGACAGGTGACTTTTTATTATTATCCCCCCACCCACATGTCTGAGGCATCTTTTTCAATAATCTTCTTACTACAACAAGCAGAAACATCACCCTGTACAGCCTCTCCATAGAGTGTGAACATCAATCCTCTCTTATTAAGTTGAAGCTAAAACACTCATAGACAAACTGTTAAAAAGAAGAAAGCATCCACGCGGTGGTGAAAAAGGTAAAATGCAGTAATTGTCCAAACCTTTCAAGAAAGAATGTCTCAGTAGGGAGGGGAGGACCTTTTTCCTTTCTGTGGCAAATTGCCAGAAGACTCCAGGAAACCTCACTTCACCAATATATATTTATTTTTAGGCACAAAATCACCTTTATTGCCCTTGATTCCTGTGAATCTGTTCCGAAGGCAGAAAGGAGAAGCAACTATCTTTTTCTGCCCAGCTTCCTGCACATGCTATCCCTATCTCACATTGCTGCTCTTTTTTGAGTGCTTTCTGAATCTGATTTATCTGCAGCTTCCCAAAGGAAAAAAGGCAATCCCTGTCATGTCTACACAGCAACAAGAGAGAGGACTGGAGCATGTTCAGACATATAGGGTGGATTAATCTGATTAAATTCAGGCTTCTAAGTTTAAGCTAGTCACCCAAAGCTCCTTTCTTATAGTAGACAGACATCTCATCAATATACAGTCAATGGAGCCAGAGGTATAATTCATCTCATTCCAAAGCAGATGCCTAAAGTAGGTCACATGAATCACACCCTTAAGAGCCTATTTCTCCCCATTGACTATAGAAGGATCCTAGCATGACTAAATCATTTGTAGATACTGAAACCAGTGTTGACTGAACTGACTTCTATCCATTGCACAACGCCACTCCGTGCCCTTGAATGCTCGCTTCAGCAGCTTTTCTTCCGTGACGTCTCTGATGCTGTGGTTTTGCTGCTGTTGTTATTCACCCCAGGAAAGTGGGGCAGGTTCGACTATGGGGACAGGGCTAAAGGCACAGGTCTCAATGAGGTATGCTGAGGCAACCTAAGAGAGACTTGCAGGCAGGATAGAGCAATGTGGAGAAGACAGAGCCCCTAATGATATTTTTACCCTCATCTTGGATACAGTCCACCAGACAGCCCTGTGCAGGACAGCATAGCATTATGGATCAGTCCTCTGAAAGTATCTGTTGGGAAACAAAGATGACTAGATGCATGGAAGTAGCACTTCTCGTCATCATCATACCTGAAGTAATCAAGGGGCAGAGAAAGAAAATGACAAGAGGTTTAAAGCACCAGGGTATAGGAGCTCAGCTCTTTTTCTCTGCTATGCTGTATCTTTGTGACTTTTGGCAATTCCATGCCTCTGTGACTCCATTTCCCACCTGCAGCACTGAAGTAATTGTCTCTTCCTTCCCTCTCCTCACGTTTATCATTTGGACCACAAGTAGTAGGTGTCAGGGGATGACGACATAAAACTATGGCCCAGTGAGCTGTTGATCTCGAGACCTGACACAACTTTAGTCCAAATAGCAATAAGAATAAGTGTCTGAAGGCTGGGGAAGCATCTGAGCTTGGGTGGGAATGTGAAATGAGTTGACAGGGTAATTTTGTTGGGGAAAAAGCCTTTTTCCTTTCTCTGCCAGGAAATTCTTTAAATGACCTTTACAAAAAAAAAAAAAAAACAAAAACAACAAAAAAACCCCAAAGAAACCCAGCATAAACTAGACAGCGTGAAAACAGAGCTGAGAAATGCACATCAGCCTGCTCAGGTCCATCCAGGAGTCTTCCAAAGCAGAATCCAAAAGTTAGACATGAGATTTTGATGCCTACTGAAGATAACTTTTTAAAGAACAGGAAAGAAACCTGTTACAGGCTGAACAAGTCAGTGTTTCTCACAGCTGTTTTCACTAATCCAGAAAGACAGTCCATATATTATTTAAACCATCCAATTTATTGAACAGTTCAAACAGGTTCTCTCTACAGCAGAGTTGATGACAGCTCTCAGAAAACTTTGCAAAACATTCTGCTTTCAGCCAGTTCTGCTCCAGCCATAGGACGTTTTGCTCCCTTGCCTGGATCATTTGCATGAATAAAGGCCTTTGCTCCTGTCACCTCTTCCCTGCCTCAGAGCAGAACCTCTGGTGATAGCAACGCAGTCACCTGTGCTGCTTCAGAGAGAGGTGGTGTAGAGCTGCATGGCCCCAGGCCAGCGCCTTCATATGCAGTGATGACTCTACTGGCAACATCATAGCACAGATGTATCAGAGAAAGCAGGAAAAGATGAGCCTTTAATAACATCTATTCTGAGATCTGTTGGAGCTGGAATAACAGATATTAGCTGGAAGGCAAGTGCTCCCATCCATGGGCTTGAAAAGAGAATTGTATTTAAAATCCTTCATGATATCCAGCAAGCGAACTGCCCATCCGTAGTCCCTTGGGTATCAAAATAACGCATAAGCCATAAAAGGAGGTACAAATCCACGTGTTTCCAAATAAAACCCACACAGGCAGGGCTCTAAAAAGCTGTGAAACTGGGAAGTAACCCAAACTTTCTCACTCTTCAAATAATCTTCGGTTTTCATTTTTCAGCCTGTGCTTGGATGAAAGCTTGCATCTTTTGTTGAGGTATCAAAACAAGCTCTTTCTTCCTTAGTAACAATCCTTTGCCTCTCCTGGATTTTCTCACGTTGGAGTCATGAAGTGTTTATACTAGAAGTGTGTGTGAGCAGATCTTCCCTAACTAGTAGGGGATTGGAGAGAAACAGCTGAACGAGTACATGCTCATACATGCACAGACACAGACACAATGGACCTAGCACAGCTAGTTATAAATCTAATAAACTGGCAAGAACTGCGATCCTTATGCTGCCCATAAATAATTCACTGCCAAGACGCTTGTAGGAACAGCACCTTCTGGATAGTCCATGGGAAATTCTAACGGGTACCAAGCCCTCCTGACTACAGTTATTAATCCCGTTTATCGCTGTAGTGCCAAAGGGCCAACACAGAATGAGCCCCCTTTGGGCTAAGCACTGTATAAACACAGACTTCAGAGTTTAAAAGGACTTTGGGAGGAGAAATCTCTGGTATAACTAGGTTAGCCCAGCCTCAGGACTGTCAAGATTCAAAATTTCTTTCCTCTCCAAGAAACAACAATGTCTTTTAGGCATAATTCTCTGCTTTATGTTAGAAATAGACCCAAGATGCTGAGTCTGGAGTCTGATGAGGATCTCAGTGTCCCCAGCTCTAAAGGATTTGGATAGGTTTTCCTCATTAGAATGGTCTCTTTGCAGTGTTTTTCACCCCATTAGGAGGAAGTGGCAGAGACGGGAGAAAGATTTTGCCTCTTCTTCTGGGACGCTTTGTTTCAGAAACATAATTTGCCTGCCAAACGGTACATGTTCTCAGAGGGGCTGCCCTGCATTACGAATGTGCAGAAGTCCCAGACCTGATGTCTTTCCCACATGCTGCTTCACTGGAGCCTTTATGGGGAAGAACAGGGATCAGTTTCTGTGCCTCCTCAACCCTACGTGGGTTTCCCACAAAAAGCCAGAGAGGAGAAGCCATGGAGCAGGTACTTTCTACAGCAGCAGTAACCAGTGAAGTGAATGAGATTTGTTTCAAGGGGCAGCTGAGCAGCCATTCAATCACACCAACATTGACCAGTGGCCTAAGGGTAGAAGAACCTAAAAGTATGCCATTATTTTATGAGCTAGCCTGTCCCTTTCTATTGTGGTTTCTATATACGCCCTGGTGGAGACTGTTTTCAAAGGAGTATTGTTGAAAACATTTGCTTCAAGGAGTCGCTTTTGCTTTACCCAGCAAAGAGCGGGTGAGATAGCATTCCGCAGAGGTAGCTGTAATCTCCCCTCTACCGCTCACTCTACTGCAGCTTAGAAATGACATTTCAATTGCCTTAGCTGTAAAGTAGAGGAGAGCTACAGGTCTACATAGCTCTCTGAGATCTACCACTAAATGCTCCTAGTCAGTGCTGATCAATGATATTGATTTATTTTCTTTTTAATCCTGAATCACAGTCTTGATTTTTCAAGGGGCATGACCTAGCTGAGATGGCTCTATGGTTCCCTGACCAAAGCCTTTTGCTGTGACTTCCACTGGCCATGGAGTTCAGGAGGGGATTTTTGCCTCCCAGCTGAACCGTTCACCTCATCATAGGATACCAGAAGGATCCTGTTCATAGTCCAATCTGCAAATCAACCTGTCTATACTTTGCTCCTGCCCACGTCTGACAGAACAGGCTGCTTGGACTGGTTTCATACCAGCCACCAGAAGTTCTTTAATACTGCTGAGCCTAAGCATGGGAATTGGACACACCTGGGGAGACCCCCAATATTCAGGTTTGGGAGCTTTATTAAAAGGAAGTTTAAGAGGAATGCTGGTTTCCCACATAGCAACAGATGTAAAGAAAAGGGCAAGTACTGGTTACACTGGGCAGGGAGGGAGTCACAGGAGCTGTGGTGGTCAGCTCCAGGCTGTGCCTTGAGTGTGACTCTGGGGACTGTGGCTGTGGGCTGCAGCCATTAAGGTGAAATTCCCTAAAATAAGACATTTATATATATGTATATAATATAATCTTGTAAGCCATAAAGCAAAGTTTGGCTCTACCTCTTCCAAGGTGGGTTTCCCAATAACACCTTAAATGAAGTGTCTCAAATAAGCATTTAATTTAGACTCAATAAGGAGAGTTATTGCTCTGTAATGAAATAGCAAGTAGTTATTGCAAACACATTTAGTGAGGTTTAACAGCCTCATAATAGATATGTAGAAGCTGTGGCCTGGCTCAGAAAGTTCAGTGAATAACTTCTTAATCTTATACAGGTATTTTCTTTTTTTTCTCAGTATACAATTACTATTTCATTAAATTTGTATTAAGTAACAGCTATTGCTGGGAAAACCCAGCTAGTTCTGCAGCATTGGCTGCTATTGTCACCCCTCCAAAAGACTACCAGTAGTGTAATTTGTAGTTAAATTTAATGCTGCTGTTCTCTCCAAGGCCTATTAAATATATTAAATCGAGAGTCATGTCAAGAACTGGAGACGTGGGTAGGATCAGGTTTGGGGTGCAGGGTGCTGATATTTCATGAGCTGCTTAGGAGAGATTTCTAATCTGAAACATGATGTCTGCACCACCTTCAGTGAAGACCTGATTCTCTTTGGACCACAGTAGGATCACCTATGGGGTGGTGTTCAGGTTTGAGGATCCAGTGCATTCGAGGAAAATAAAACCAGGCTTGAACACAGAAATCCTTTGGGCTGCTGCCAGAACAGGTCCCCAAGAACCCTGCCTTAGTCTGCTCTTGTTATTTGCAGAAGTTTCTGCCACAGAATTGCCTCCCCCAAAATATCCTACCTGCCCATTAGGCATTAACCTCAGCTAGATGATCTCAACCCAGGGCAAAACGAGAAGTTCAGGCTTAAAGGCAGCAGCTACGATAAAGGATGCAGGTAGAAAGCAGAATAGACGAATTTAAGAGAAAAACTACAATCACACCCCATGCTGTCACAAAAAAAAAGCCATGCCCCAGGTAACAGAGGAGAGAATCACACTCTCTTTCCACCAGCCAATGACTTAAATTGATCTAATGTAGGAAGTCATCCTGGCTAATCCTAATTTTATAGGGTCTAATGGCCGTCGCTTAGCTGTGATCACACTCTACCCAGTGTGTGAAAGAGGCACAGCTCCAGTTACGTGGATGCGAAGGCAAGTGAGAGACTATCTGCTTTACAGCTGTGGAAAATGAGGCAGGAAAGGGGGGTGGAGGGGAAGAAACCCACCCTGTTTGACTAAGGCAGTTCCTTAGCACACCACAAACTGCAAGAACAGATCATGAGCAATTACAGAGATCTCCACCCTGTATTGGTTTTAAAGATTACTCTCCCTGTAATCTGTCTTTTAGGATCTAAATGGCTCGTGACAAAAGGCTTCTGATTAAGCGCTTCTTTTGCTTTGTTACTCTTCTGGGTGAAGCTGGTGCTCCTGAAAATAAAATAGCTAAATAAAGATGAAAAAGATAGACTACGGACTGCAAACACCCAGCGCAGGAAGCTCTTCAGTATCAGGTCCAAATTTGTTGGAATTTTAGCCACACTTCGTTCTGGGTCAAATGTAACTTTATACTCAACCAGAAATAAAACATTTAATTTTAGGTTTTGGGAAATGTATTGTAGATCTATAAATCATCCACATAAAAAGTAACGTAGTTTACTTTTTTCTACTTTGAGGAAAACCTTTCAGGTATTTCAAAATTGAACTCATTCACCAAAACTTGCAAAGCTGCAAAATTATTTGTCTGACCCCTGCCTGTAATTCAACAGAAAATGCTCAGGAGTGAATCCATCCAACTTTGGTATCAAAGGAAAGTAAGCTTCACCCTGAAGTTTCTTTTTCCAGCGGGATTCTACAAAGCTGAGAAGATAAATTATCCAAGAATTAGCTTTATAAGGACCACAGTGTCTGCAGGAGGGACAAGCAAATTAAACTTACTAAAACCAAAACCAACAAACATAGCAATGTTGTCTACACTTGGGGAAAGGAAAGACATAATCGAACAGGACAGTGCACAGGGAGACTGTCTTGTTTCCCTTTAGCAGTCCAAGTGCTTGCTTCCATCAGTGAAGACATGCTTTTCAGCCATTGCAACTTGTAGTGATCCACAGCTGTTTAGCAATACAGGACACAACCTCAGCTTATGGCTCTGCCTTTTGCTTTCCCTTAGGACAGGCGAAACTCTGCGATACACAAATGCAATACAAGCAAATGGCATCTCTGCTGAATGAAGCGGATGAGGCTCACCGGGAACATGAATGGCTCGAAGGCTAAGTCCTGAAGTGATGGAGGATACCTGTGTGGAGGAGTCGAGGAGGGGAAATCCTCTTTCCTCTGAGATGGCCACTGTGCTCCATTAGAGAGGAGAGACTGTTTTTTGACACATGCCATCTAAACTCCATACAAAATAGTGTTGCCACAGGGTAGAAGATAACAAGCTTGAATGTCTCTCAGGACCCTGCTTTTGAAAAGGCTTGTTGGCAAATTGGTAACAGAGGGGAAGGAGCAGAGGGAGTTAAGTCTTAGGGACCATGTCCACAGGACCATGCACAAACACTTGAACCAGCAAGAAGGTAAACATCACCATGGTTTGTCAGAAGCAAGAGTTGGGATAAAATCTTCAGCTTGATGAGCAAGGTAAGGCCTGTCACATACAGCAGAACAAATTAATCTTTCTCTTTACCACCAAAAAATGTAATTCATAACTCCCAGGTCACTGAGTGGAGGCAACCTGGGTTGCAGAGCATTCCTAGTACAATGTGCACGTGCGGTAATCCAGAGAAGAGGTCTTTTACTGCCTGGGAGAATAATTTCTCCTTCATCTCAGCAGGAAACTTTCCCAAGCCCAGGATCTATTAGCAATCTATATATATATCTATTTTTCTTGGGTCCCTCCAGTTCTCATCCTGGAACTGAATGTGAAATTTAGCTGTTGAAGTGTTCAGGGTCTAGGCCACTTGTTTGTTCCAACTGGCTCCTGAATTAAGCAGCCAGACCGGGGAGCCAGAAGCATCCCAGTGAGCAACTGGACAAAAGCCTGTACCTGTAAACCTGGTGGGTTGAATTCTGCTCTTCTTTGCGCTCCTACATATACACCCTGAAAAATTCAGGAAAGTCATTTCACCACATTAATTCGGGAGTAGCAGGCAAAAGCAGAGGAATGTATGAAAGACCTCTGTGTTTTTCAAGCTTATACATTGCTGTTCCAGGGGAGAAAAGAAGCAAATTTCCTCCCAGCCCCAGAGACCTGAAGACACAACAATGTCCCTACAGATGTCGGAACAGCGCTCTCCTTCATATCTCCATGAAATCTCAAACAGCTGCTTCATTATTCCTTAAAACAAATGGGCAGTTGGTGCTCCAGATGTTTTAGCTTGCAACTGAATGATTTCTTTCTTGTCTCCCCCCAGCATCCATACCCATGCGTTCTTTTGCAATTGTGTTCTAATTTGCAAGAGCAAATCACACGAGCACAACCTTTTGCCTTTCACATCTGCCTCATCCCAGCCCTATCGCTCGTTAGCTATACCACAACATTCAAAGGAGATATCCCATGCACAGAACAGCAAGGAGCTGAAGTTTCTGCTTTTGAGGGATAGGCTCTGTGGATAATTATTGAATGGGGGTGATAATAGAAAACCTGTAGGTTTAGTCGTTCAGATCCTTTCCTGACAGTCCTTGAACAAATAGCAAAAGATAGCCACAATTTGATTAGGAAAGAAGGCAATTAAATGAAGCAGGATGCATGCGTATTTGATAAACTCACCCCTCAAACCCTCAATAGTTGTTCCAAAAGGTGGGCATAGACTTGGTGTACCCAGCAAAAATAAGCATTTCCAAAGCTCACTCATAAAGGTGAGGTAGACAGGAGAAAGAAAGTGGGAGGCAAGAACAAGGATATGAGTTATCTGAATTGAGCCTGCAGAGCCACATCTCATGAGCTGCCCTCTCCAAGGTGTCCAGGCCCCACTGGGAGGCTGTACCGTGAACCTACGGATGTTGCACTCACCAGATCCCTGGGCTGGGATATCTCAGCCCTTTGATCCCTGCTCCGCTGCATGAAACACTGGGGGAGGGCTAATCCTCGTTCCTTCCAATGCACAAATACCTTCGACCGCACCTCTGGGGAGAGAGCAAATTGTCAGCAAAGTAAATTGCTCTTTGGATTGCTTTTTGTCCCATTGTGAGAGCTTCACTTTAGGAGCTATCATGGGAAGGGGTGACATGGTCAGGTGAAAACGCTGCATCCCAGAGGCTGCTGCAGGGGTTCGACATTTATAAACCAATACCTTGCGCTGAGGTAGGAGCATGGAGCAGCCACTGCTGCTTTGGAAGACTACACCTTTCTGCTGGAGCAGTGGGGAGAGAAAGACCTGTTTTATACTGAAATAATAAAAATAATAAAGGGAGATAAATAAATAAATAAGTAAATCCTGCTTGATACATGCATTATTAGCTGTAGTAGGAGCAATTACAGGAAGAATGGGAAGTGACAGCTGCAGGCCCCAGATAGCCAAGACACAAAAGAGGAGTTTTAGACAAATGTCCTTCAGATAATGGGTTTGTTTCTCGTCTAGTTTGGGGAGGAAGGTGTCAGATATGGGAAGCATTAGCAGGCTGTGCCACACGTAGGGAGCAGAGATGCTGCTGTACCAACCCTCTGCAGGAATAATTTAGCCTTTTTTTTCTTCCCCGGTGCTTTTGACTTCATATTTGTTTAGAGCAATGTGGGTTTCACTGTCGTCACCCTCCCTGCATAGAGTTGTTCCCATAAAGAGAGTGAAAAGAGGGTCCTGGGATTAGCTACTTTATAAACATGTCTGTTGCAGGACTGGAAGCTCAGATTAATAAAATCGCGGGGTGACCTCTGAGAATGGCATCACAGGCTCTGGGAGTGTCTGTGTTCTGGCAGGGGCGGCAACGGAAACTTGATGGTGATAGCCCAACAGAGACAATCCAGAGACTGCTATCAGGAGGCCCCTTCCTCCAGATATCTCAGGGACTCGCAGAAGTCAGGTCTGCCCGGGAGTATGTCATTCACCAGGTGTCTATTTGCTTTCCTTGCTCAGCCTCCGCAGTATGTTAGATCCTCTCTCCCCTTAGGATAGTCCAGGTCTTTTGCCGAAAGCAGTACATTTCAGAACAGCAGCCTTGCAACCCTGGTGAGAAAGACCAGCACCTTTTTCACCATGACTAGCTTCTGTATTTGGGAGCCGTGTGTATCTGACCTTCAATCCACGTATCCCCTCTGTTGGGTGATGCTTGGCTAGGACACAGAGATGAAGAACCTTGGTGGGGAACATAGGGGATCATTCTGCTCCAGACCTTGCACCAAATATTCAGGCTGTGGTTGCTGGTAGCTCACTGTAACCTCTTGCCTTGATGCTTCTCCCTCTAAGGATGAACTGTGGACAAATCAAAGCAAATCACCCTCAGTTTTTCTATGACCAGCTCTATCCATGCCCCTAGACTGGGCTTCAGAGCCCTACCTGTTGCCCTTTTCCTCTGAGGCACTCACCTTTTGCTGCTTTAACTTTTCAAGTCACACGGTAATGAAAGCTTTTGGCCATCTCAGGAGCACAGGAAAGCGTAGGTGATGGAAGGTGGAGGGAGAATGACTCCCCTGTACAGCAGTGTGCTCCATAATAACAGTGTGTGAACCAGTTGCAATTTTCTGGGGATGATGACACTGAGGTCAGACAAGCTGTATTGTAATTTACGTCCAGGAAAATGTAACCAGACATGACCAGGCAACGAAGGATCACTCTTCCAGTTATTACGAACAAAGAGCATGCAGCAGGAAATCATAGAGGCCTCCCTACAAGACCCCTCTGCCTTCAGCTTAGCTCCATCTCAGCCTAATTACACGGCCTGGTTTGCATTAGTATTGTCTACTGGCTCTCCCATGTCCCCTTCTCACTGTGTGTCATTTGGAGCCATTAGCACAGATTGCACAGCCATACTAGGGATTCCTCGAGGGCGTATATAAATTTTCCACGCAAAATATGATCAGTCCAGCCTGAGGCAACACCCAGGAGGGAAGATTTCAGCCTGAGCAGTTAGAATTTGGAAAAGTTGTAACTAACAGAAAGTAGGGTCTAATAATAGGAAGTGTTAGGCAGCCTTAATAGAAAGCACATTACGAGTCCTGTGCTCTGCATATAATGTATCGTCTCCAAGTTAATTGCTCATCAGTTCAGTACGTAAACAGAGACTGATGCTGTGACTGTGCAAGCAGCAGGGCTCATTCTGCGGTGAGTTTCTTGCTGCTAAAAAAAGGCTTGCGCCAAACACCATCCCCTGCCTGCCCCTGAGAGTAGAGTGTCTGGGAGAACAGCTTTCCACAAAACCAGGTGGCCCTTCTGGCCTCAAGGAGCTGGGGCTCTGTCACCCTGCCATGGCTGTTCTCTCTCTGGCCACACATGCGTCCAGCTGAAGCAGGGTTTCTGCAGTGTTGCCGCATCTTGAATGCTCTCCCTTCTCTGCCCCAGGAAGGCTTTACAGGCAGCTTTTTGGTAATGGCAGCTCCTCCCTGGTATTTTGAAACCCTGCCAGGTTTGCATTTCAAAAACAGGCACCTCAGGGCGCTGGGACGGAAGTACCAGCCCTGCCGGTGCAGTGTTACTAGAGCAAGGACTGAGGCTGGGGACAGGGAGCATCCTGCAGGTCAGATATGCTCAGGGGACTGGAGGCAAACCCAGCAGTGTCTCTGCCAATGTGTAGGAATATGTGTAGGTCTGAAGCTGGAGGGCTGACAGACTCTGGCTAAGGGTTGGAGGGTAATAATACAGGACTGCGAGGGGGTCATAGAAATTACAGAGTAACCACAAATACACTTGATTATTCATTTCTTATAGGAATATGGATTCATCCCATCTGAAGACAGGTGGAATAGATTCATCCTGCACAGTCCTCTGAAGGTGCCATCTGGAAATATGTTGGCACAACCATCTGAGAGCTCAGACCAGATGTACAGACCATTGAAAAGAGGAGAGGGGAACCCTGCTCATGTCTTTTTTACTTTTTGGTCATGGTTTGGTTTGTAGGATCTTGCTTTTCCATCGCTTTTACTACTCCAGTGTGCACAGGGCTCTGCTTATCTCTCTCGAAATGTTACCACAGGGTCCTGTGCTGGTTCCTCACTGCCATCCTTCCCTGACACAAGCCCACTGAGACTGGGGTGGGAAGGGGAGAGAAGGGGGAAGCAGAATTATTAAGTTATTCTGAGAGATGGATAGTGGGTCTGTGGTCCTTCACATCCAGGAGAGGTCAGTCCACACCACGAAGTGGAGCATCACTTCTTGGGCATGCCCTGCCATCTCAGAAATGGTTGTTCTTATGGTGGCAGCTGAACCTCCTATGTGATTGTGACACAGCTGGTAAAGAGATCACTGATCTCCCAGGTAGTGCCAAAATTTAGCCTAGTCCCACTTCTGTGCACAAATGATTAATGGGAAAGGGCGACTCAGTGCCAGGGCTCAGTGCAGCCTCGCTGGGACAGCAGCATGAAGGACATGTTGCAGGGAGGGTCCCAGTGCGCAGAATTGATCCTTACATCACCCACACAGATAGGGATCTCTGGATCAAACCATGGTATCCACAATCCATGGGTACCATGGGATCTTGTAGGGCACTATTTCAAGAGCTATTTTCTCTGCCCACATAGACATACTTTTTCTGTGCTGGGTGTAGACAACAGCCCCATCTGGGAGGCTGGAAAAGCTGTCTCCAGCACGCTGGGGAGTTTGCACAGCCATCCTAGGCAGCACTAACATCCCTTTGTTTGTTGTTCCTGTTTGGTCCCTGGGGCTGTCCAGAGTATCTTTGCCAGTTGGAATGGTATATACGCACATCTCCTAAATATGTGTGCATGGACTTTGGTGGGGAAGAGCAGGAACCTGATGTTTACTAGCCAGAGACAGTAAGGTCAGCACTTTGCAACTAGCCTGATGGGTCTCTAAGTCGGCACCAAGCCTGTGGCCACCACATGGCACTGAAGACTGAATTTGCATGGCTTGCTAAGCATCCTATTAGCATCCCAGTCTGTCCCTGCTGGAACAGAGCTCCTTGGCACTTGGCTTGGCAGCACTTTCTGAAGTTGCCTAAAAGGTTATCCATGAGAAATGCCCAAAATCTGGTATTCCTGATCACATGAATGACTGGCCTCACCTGGAATCATACGGCAGGAGGCATAGTGAAGTCTTGGTCTTTGGCAGCAAAGAATTCTAGACGGATCACCAGCCTGTTTCTAAATGGCAGGGAATGAATGGCCAGAGGTGAGAATTGTCTGCTCTCCGGACTCCATTGTTTGCAACAGTTTCACTGTCCAGGAAAGTACTGTAAGTTATCCCATGACAAAATATATTCTAATTTGCCTTTGGCTCAGCCTGCGAGTCTGTAATCAGTGCTGCTAATCTTTAATAAAAGGGGTTCACAGGAGCCTTTGTTTATAATGACATGGTGGGTGATAGCTCGCTCTTGTTATAATCCCCTCTCAGAAAGCATCTGATGGGGAAAATGTCTCCCTTGACAGTTTGCTTAAATTTTCATTTGCCAAAGCACTGAATAAACTTCTTGTATGTCTAACGGAACTAGAAGGAATTGTGACACTTTTATTGTTTGTTTACTTCCTCACTGGGGCACCAGCTAAATTGAAGATGTCATCACACAGCAATGAGAATCAAGCTTCTTAATTTAACTGATTGGTTTGCAAACAAGGGTCTCCAAAACACTATTCAGCCATACAGGCTTTACGGTGACCACAGACTGAAACACACCAGTGAACTACAAGCAGGAAAAGCAATGCAATGGGGAGGTAATCCCAGAAAAGCTGCTTCTTTTACAAGGTATCACACAGAAGCACCGGTCAAACGGCATCTGTAAAACCAGCCATGAGAAGACAAAGAGAGCAGTACATTTTCCTATAAATCCTACATAATTAGCAACTGCTGCTGGATTAATGCTAGCACTAATTCTGAAGAGATGGGGGAGGACTGGATCTCGTCCCTGAATTCCCTCTATTATTCACTCTTTTTGTGCCCTTAAAACCAGGAGTAAAGTTACTCTTGCTTTACACTGCAATAAGCAAGGAGAGAAGGCAGCACTCAGGATGCAGATGGAGCAGCAGTCCCCCATGGATCGGTGAGATTTTCAGACAGATCAAATGCTGAGCTTCAGGTAATTGGCAGAGATCCTTTAATGTCTGAGTTTAACACTCACCTACTAGAAGAGAACACAATTAGGCAATGAGAGGTGGAAGAGTCTGAAGTGCCAGGTATAATAATTCAGCCGTAGTACACTGTTCAGTAGAAAGCTGAATGCTGAGAGCTGTCAATTACACCAGGGGTGAATTAATACAACCAAATTCATGCACTGAAGCATCTTATTATTGCTATGATCACATTTTATTATGAAGCAGTTTGGGTGAGGTTATTTTTTTTAATTTATTTATCTATGTTAATTTTGTACAGAGGCAAATAAGTTATGAGTTGGGAATTGTACTAATTTCATTGCTTGGAAATATTTTAATAGCCGATTAGGTCGTTTGCAAGTTGTTGCTTTTTTCTTTCCCTTTTTTCTGCTCATCATAAAATTAGTGTTTTGTACAACAAACACCATGGGGTAGCAAACCATAAACACTCTTGGTTCTCATCCCACACGAAATCTACTAGTCATCCCCTAAACTCAGCTTCCTGACCATATATTTCCTTGCCTCCCCCATATGCATTTTAAGGGCTGGCCTCTCCAGTGCAAACAGAAGTGGATTTCACAGTCTGGAGGGAGGTCTCCACATCCTCCCCAAGGCAAATAAGCTGCATTTCACTCTTACAGCAAGCACAAGGGGGCTCAGCGGTCAGAATTCACATATGAGGAAAATCGTAATTCAGCTACATCCAGCAAATAATGTCACATACTGAGGGCGTGATTGCGCTGTGCCATCCCAGCCTGCCGTCAGCAATGCCGCTCTTTGCAGACCAGGCAGGCTGGAAGGGAACCACGCAGTTAAGGGAAGCCTCTAAAGTGCCTTTTCTTCTAGGTCATGGTATCAAACCTGGACTTACATCCAGCTGATAGTCACCGGCATCTGATGCACATTTGAGATTGGTAGGAAGATGTCCCTTCACAGGATGTGGGACAGAGGACACCAAGTGAAGTCGAGGACCACGTAGATAGGTTGGACACGCCACGGTAGACTGCAGGTAGGTGGCTGATGCCGATGTGCTCGTTCTTACGGTGAACAGTGCTCCTGGGGTCCCCAGCCAGCACCTTCTAACTGCACAGATCCGATCTTCGTGGATGAAGAGAGGAAAAATCTGCGGTTGGCAGAGGAAGAAATAATACCTGTGGACTCTCCTGTTTCCTCACAAAAGGACAAAACAATAATATTCAAAAGCCCAACTGCCCTGGGACGATAGCAAGAGGGGTTTAGTCCTTCCCATTCAAAGAAACATAGAAGTCTGAATATTTCCTGCTTTTACAACTTAGACTGAAAGTCTCAACCAGTCTAGAGACATTAATTAATTCTTCACCTTTAGAGGACAGTGCTCTAGGACTTTTCTCCCTCACATCATGCATCACATCATGGCACGGGTGATGTGAGTTTTGTGGTCTCACCCCCCTGCTAGATATTTATCCGTGGTGGAGCAGGATTGTCTACAGAAGACAGCCACAGCCCCCGCCTCCGGCAGGTCACTCAGCCCCTGGCTGTCTCTGCCTTTCCGGACACCCGCTCTGAACGGGAAGAGCCCTTAAGTGCCCCAAAGTGAGAGATAAGCCCACTCCATTGCCTTGGCCACAGATATTTCAACACAGACGAAACAGCTCTAGCTGCTAACATCAGGAGCTCGGAAACTTAGAGGAATCCTACAGTAACATTTTTCTTTGGCTTAATTACTGAAATAGACAAATTGGAAATTGGCCCATCATGAAGATAAATAGCAATAAAAAACTGCAGTTGAGAAAAGTGTTCCTGCTAAATTATAATTAACCACCCACCAGCAGCTACCTGACAGAGGTGAGAGGGGAGGCTGTGAGCATCCCCTTGGATCGGCCGGCAGCATTTCCCGTGATGCTCCTCGTTACTGCACCTCCGGGGCACTTAATGCCCCATTTTGCTTTCAGTGCAATTATAAAAGGCCACTTACATTTGCTACCCCCCCTCTTTGTCTCCCCACCCCAAGATCTCTAATAGTCTAAATTATCAGCAAATTGCCTATTTGATGAGGGCAAGCCATTTTGCATTGAGAGCTGAACTATTTCCCACTTCTGGGGGATAATATTAGGCAAATAACAAGCATCATTCTTTTGACATGTACAATTATTTGCCAAGTGTATGTTTGAATAGCCTGCTCCTTTGTGTGACAGGGTCCGTTCCCCATTAGCATACTTGACAGATGAATATGCTGGGTCCTTGTGGAAAACCTGGCAGTAACCATGGTGATTGGGAGACAATGTTTTGAGTGAGGGATGTATTATCAATTTCAACTGGAAATAAAAAAGTGTATCGCTAACGAGCTGATCTGCAATCCAGGAGAAATACATTGTTCCCAGGTAATTAAACCAATCTTGGTACTAGTTTTAAACCCGCATAAATTAGAGGCAGAAGTGTCTACCTATTTTGTTGTTTCGCTGGTTCCCAATGGAGGTTTTTCTCCTTGATTTAATTAAAGCTCTCTTTGAAAGAACTGAAATGTGGTTTTCTTCATGCTATGAAGTTCTGGGGGTCCAGGGCAAAGTGGATAACCGGGACATGCTCTGTCCCTGGGCATGTTAGAGCGGTGTGAGTGGCCAGCCTCACAAAACAAAGGTCCCAGGGCAGGCTCCCTCTTGACCACTACCTTTTGGGTTACCCTGGCTTTATTCTGAGCTTTCTTTTTCGGCTCTGTGGAAGGAGATGTCACTCCAGTGAAAGCAGGCAGCTCAGCAGTGGCTGCAGAGATCTCCTTTCCTGACCTTGCTGAACCAAAGTCTTTGATCCCCAGGGTCTTCCAGCTCCAGGGCATGCTGTGGCTACCCCCTCAGAGAGGAAGGGGCTGATCAAGTCCCTGGAGAACCCTCATAAATATTGGTTGCAAGGTACTCTCCAAACAAAACGACACTCTTTCTGCAGCTGGCAGGGCAAACACCAACCTTACAGGGCCAAGAAGATAGCAATGAGGAGAGGTGACTCTTTGCTTTTGCCAGCTGCAGTTTTTTTACACCTTTTGGATGTGATTTAGTCTCCAGAGTAGCTCTGATGCTTGCACTGCGTCCCAGTTCCTACTGTGCACACAGATTTCCCAGCTGAAGTCCTGAGGAGAGAGGCAGACAGACACCACCACCCACTTACAGTTACCTGGTGCATCTAAATACACAGCTCTGGGAGCAGCACCAAATCCATCACAGGGAGGAGAGAGATCCTTGTGCCTTCATTTCATTAGAGAGGCTGCTCACATGCCTCTCCCCCTTGGGAAAGAGACTAAATAACCTATGCATAGCAATGCTTTGCCTCGAATCTTGCCCATTTAAATCTATACAGCATAGGTGAAAAGCATCTCCATTTTGTCCTGGTAGTTATTTTGCATCAGCTTTGCCTGGGGATAGACTGACACAAAACCCAGGCAGGGAGGAACAAGACCAGATTTTGCTTCATGCTCTGCTGATAAAACTGAGCAACCTGTTTGAAACCATTGCCTAGTCCCCCTCCAAGCCCCCTGAATCCCTGTAACACATCACCCCACTTTACTGAAAAAAAGGCAGCTTATAGAAACAGGGTTATTATTAGCAGTTTGATTAGGAATGTGTTCTCTACAGCCATTCATTAGAAGGAACTTCCCTGCCTTTTTAGACACAAATTTGCCCTCATTTCCCACACACCTGGTGCTCTCTCGCTTTTATTATTGTAAAATATCGACTTGGAAAATGCTGAATCAGGTGAGGTCAGAGAAGGATCACCTTTACTGAAGTAATGAATCCTTCTGCCTTTCAGGGCTTTTTTTCCTTGCCTTTTCCTAGTTCCTGGGTCTTTTTCAGGCAACTGGTTGGTTTTTTTCCCTCCATCCCCAGCCTCTGTCCCCATCACTCTCCCTGTTTTGGACTTTGGCAGGTGGAGAGCTACAATTAGAGGCAGTGTTTATGGTGCCAGCCATATGGCTTGCAATGCAAAATAGCAGCTGCATGGGAATCTCGAAACAAGCCCTCCTCAAGGTCACCGTGCACATGGAAGCGTGCGCCCGCCCAGGTGGGACACGCAAGCTTGTCGCCAGTCGATCTATGATCACACACGTACCCGTCGAGTGCCTCTGCTGCAAACTAATGCCGGAGCAGTTGCAGAGCACTAATCACATCGCAAAGGTGGACGCTTTGCACAGAGCCAGAGCCGGGAATGCTGGGGGCTTTTACCTCATCTTTGAGAGACCAGCTGCAGATTCCTGCAAGATCACAGCACCACAGAGCAATTTCTCTCACCATGGCACCCGTGTGGCTCCCACAGCTTCCAGCCAGCCTTGGTGAGTTTGGCTCTTGGGAGTTGCAAGTTCTTCTGGTTTTTTTTAGGGAAAAAAAGGGAAAATAAAGTAGGACACGGACTGAAGTCACCAAGGAACATATGGTGCCTTAAATGCAAGGTCTAGGCTGAGGCTGAGGTTTCCCTTTTATCAGAGGGATGGCTAAAGGGAGTTTGCCTTCGTGGGAGAGCGGAGAGACTGAGTACCACTTGTGGAGAGCCACACAAGGCAGGGACTCTCAGGGCAGCAAGCACCTAACTCTCCTGAATCAGGCTGATTTCCACCTATTTTGTTTCTGCGGTGCCCCTCTCCTCCCCATCCCAAAGATGAGTGACAACGTGGCAAGCACTGTGGCCCCTTGCCTGATCCATGTTCTCAGCTACACCAGTCACAAAAACATGGTAGAAAATCCCATCGCTGCAATCATGAATGCATTATTCCCACATCTAAAGAGCAGAGCTTTGTCACAGATTGGGTGGATTTTATTTTTTTTAGGGGAGGAGAGTGTTAAAATCACTTATTTTCTGCAGAAATAGCCCTGTAAAAAGCAACCTGAGCATCTTCTGCACCCAGCTGCTTTTCAGGAAATCTAACGCCAAGCTAACCAAGCTGGGATTTCCTCTGGGTCTCTCGTGACATTAGCAGATACGCTTTTAAAGATGTCACATTCATAAAAGAGCAAGTATGTGACCTGACTGAAGCAGGCACTTCCCAGGCTGTTTATCACCCTCTGATAAATGAATGAGAGCATTTGATGCTTAGAGGCTCTAACTAGACCAGAAAGGCACTCTCTGGGACCGCTCCAGCTGCCCTGCTCTCCTCAGAGAGCATAAAAATGCATATCCCAGGGACTGACACACGGGCCAGTGAGCAGCTCCTCATCCCGAAGGAAGCTGGGGAGCTTTATGTATCACCTGGCACGGCCCATCTCTGAAATGCATCCATTGCTGTATTTCCAGGATGTCCCTGTTTAACAGTATGTGGCAACACCATGCAGCAGTTCAATACAGGGAAGAAGGAAGGCTGCACAGCTATCTAAAACTGCCCAGAGAAATTAGCCCAATGCTAGCTTTTCTGTAAGACACAGCCGCCCAGCCCTCGGCAGTCTGACTGTTGCGTCTGATTTAGGACCCAAGGCTTTAATTCTCACCTAAAACCCAGCAATTGAAATCTTGTCTGTCTGTGTCAAGGATTGCCCCCCCACCCCAAAATTAAATCTATATGTGAAGGGATCGGAGAGGTTTCCTAGCTAAGCACTTCATTCCAAATGCTGTTATCTATAGTAACACGTTCAGCCTTCATACGGTGCTCACAAAAAGTAACAGATAAGGAAAGAAGATGGCGCATATAAAATTTCTCGTAATATTACATATAAAGATTTATCAATGGGTCTTCAGAATTCTAAAAGAGATGAAAGGCACCTGAAACTAGAATAGTTAAGGTATGTAATAGGAATGTGAAGTGAGAGAACAAGAAGAATGAAAATAATATCTTCCATTACCTTATGACGTCCCAATACCCAGTCACAAAAAATCAGGCACTGGGTGGCAGCAAAAGTGAAAGGCAGAGAAGGTGATGGGGCAGCAGTCTTTTCTGGGATCAGACACGTTGCCTTCCATGTAGACAGAATGCTTAAACCATGGACATCTTCCTGTGAGTCTTTAACAGAACCCAATTTAGGTTTTACACCATGTATTGCTATGCACATGGCTGCAGAGAGCAATTGAAAACATCTTAATGAGGTACTTGGGCTCCTTATATAGTCCATGAAGAGAGCTGGTGACTGACAAACAGCTGAGAAAGCCTAGAAGCGATCAGAGGGCTCTGCTCTGTAGAAAACACAAAGCACGGCACAGTATGAACTTTCTCCCTTCAGGCAGGAAATAATTGCCTGCCTTCCCAAACCAGGGCGCTTCTGTATCTACATGTCACTGGATAAAGTTTTCAGCTGAGTAAAGTACGAAATAGGAATTAGCCATCTTCAGTGTTAATCTCTGTAGGACAGTGGCTTTGCAGATAGCTCTTTGGGGTGCAAATACCCCCTCACACTTTGCTGATCAGCCTTACCCATGCAAGACTCTGCGGAATGGCTTGTTAGAGAGAAAACCCAAAATGAGTTGTGAATTTGAGATTCCGGGGACAGAGTTCCTTGGGATTTCACTAACTGCATCCCTGTGCTCCAAGACTGACAAAAGGTGGTGAGGGGAAGAAACGACCAACCTAATTTTCTCCTGTGATAACCTCATCTGAGCAAGGTGCTGACCTTGGCTGTCTCCAGCAGTGGAGACACCATTTGGGACTCCTCGGTGTTCCCACCATGAGGCAGGGGCCACTGGTGCGGTCCAGGTCTGTGAGGTGCCCAGCCAGAGTCACGTTCCATCCCATAACACAGGCTTTTCTGGGCTGTAGCAACCAGCTATTTCCAGAGAGATCCAGAATGAGCGTTACTATTAGACATAGGCCTAAAGACACATTAAAACATAATGAAGTGTCTTAATCATCCTTTACAAGCTAAATTTATCACAGGGAACCCTGTAAAATGAAAGTGAAAGAGCAATTCCACAACAACGGTTACCCAAGACAGATTGAGAGATATTATTTATTGCTAATGAATGGCAAATTTATTGCCGTCTTATCCCCATGAATGATACTTGTGGGGATGTGGAGCAAGGGCCCTGGGCTGCACAGAAATCATTTTGCAATCAGCCGACAGTACCTGTTTAAACTGCCTGGAAGCTTGGTTACACTGATGTTCTAACGCCCAGACGTGGGCATGTCTGCCTCAAAATCCTCTGCTATCCTTGGGCTCCATAGCTTTATGGCCCTCCGGATTCAATTGACTCCATCAGCAGGATTTTCCTTCACAGAGCCCAGATGGAGAGCTCAATGATTTCTGCAGTTTCTTTAATGAAGCCAAGTTATCTCAGCCAAAGTGGTACCTGCCCCTGCACAATTAAATATTTGGCAGAGGCTAAATATTTGGGGTAAGTACCCTAAGTAGATGAGCTGCTGAGGTCCCAACAGTACTCTAGGTAGAAAGCACCTGCAAATTTGCTGTCCCTATCTGTGTGCATCCCCACCAGACGATGCAAAGGACTGGGGACTTCTGGCCTTTCCTCTCTCCCTCTCCCCACAGCCCTCTCAGAGATTCCACCACTCCAAACCTGCACCATGCACTGCAGGCAAAAGGCAGGACAGGCACACATCTCACAGGATCTTGCTCTCCCACAGGCTGGTTGCTTGGGCATGGCCCGTCCCGGCCTTCAGCGCTGTCCTGAAGACCAATAGTTTGATGAACACACTGAGAGGCCAGACGGACCATATCTTACCAGGCTCCATTAGAGACCTTTGCTCTGTTCAGCACCAGTGGTCAACAATCTCTGTCCTCTAGATGTGCCCTGGATGTGCTGTTCTCCTGTAGCCTTAATGACAGTGACAGTGTGCATTGTGAATGCAGAAAATGCCACAGACAAGGCAGAAAGGCTCTTTGCTCAGATCCACTTGAAGTTTCCGAGGGCCTTGGGGCTGGGGGAGCACCTAGTTTCCTCTCCAGCTGAGCAGAAGCCCTTGCCTCCGACTCCCACCAAAGGCAGGTGCATTGGGCAAACCAATGCAAGCTCCTCTAAACACAGGGAGAGCCAGTGAAAATAACTGGCTCTCAAGCCCAGATCCATCAGGCACCTCATATTCTCCTGTTAACTTCTCATGCGTGACCTTTCTGTGTGCCCGTCTACCTCTTTGACCATAAATTTATGTCGATGTGCTTGAAGTCACCAGATCTCTGCTCTTTGCCTGCTCTAGCCCTGGCCACTGCAAAGCTGAACTTTTCTTCACAGGGCTAATTTCTGCACAAAGCAGCAGGGGCAGGATGCATTCTCAAAGGGTAAATGTTTTAGGACTGTTCCAGTGGACATTATAGGAAGCCTCAAAGCACAGCTGGAAAGGTCCAGCTCCCTGCTTTGCCACTGATTCACTGCATGAGCGTGAATAAATAAATCATTTCACCTCTTTCTCCACCCATATAAAAAGAACCGATGATGCCTTTCCTTTGTCAAGCACTGTGAGATCTCAGGGTAAAATACACCTGGAGTGATATTAATTCTTCTTATGGGTTCTTGTTATTATGGTGATCTGTGTGGTCATGCACCTTTGAAGTAAATATCAGGAGGAAATAAAAGAAGAGCGCTCCCCAGCATCCAGGGATCAGACAGTTCCATCGATTGCAAACACACAGCAGTATTTAAATGAGTAGGTGCCGCGCACACACAGCAGCAGGGATGGTCTGCTCCCAGCACGGCTCAGCTAGATGTCCCGAGTAACCTCCTGGATGCACATCCAGTCAAACTGGTGGTGCGGGAAAAAAATCCTTCTTTATACATTTGCAGCTCTGCCATTATCAAAAGCCGATGGCGTAGCATGACCTTCCTGCCAGGAGACGCTGGCTAAGCTGTGTGTTTTCCTTGAGCATCTCGTATATCGTCCTCTTCTGAAATGCATCTGAGGCAGGTAACTGTTTGTTAGGCTGTGTTCTGTGCACCCACTGGAAGATTGTACAAATACGGCATCTTCTTGTCCTTGAAGAGCCTATAAATAAATGGGCTCTTACCCAGACTGCAGGCTGCAGCATTAGTCAACACTCCAGCAGTTAATTTGTAAATTTGTACACAATAGAATCCAAGACACTTGAGAAAGCAGCAGAATGTACCTTTTTTTGTGTGCGAGTGGATTTAGCACTTGAGCAAACTGCTGGACTAATAGGCAGAGAAACCAAAGGTTCATATTTATCCGCAGCACATGGCTCAGACAGCTGCGGCATTCGTGCTCCCTCTTTGCCACCCAGGCAATGGCTCCAGAGCTCTCCACGGATGCTGAAGGGACCTGGACATCCCTCTCCCCACAGAAGTTCATTATTATGCATTGTGACTATCCATCCCTGGGACATATCTTTTTTATTTGGCCTTGCAATCTAAGAAATGACAGAACTAGATCTCCTCCCACTCTCTGTCCCCTTCCTACCTCCCTGCTTTGGTCTGGCTTCTGAATAGAAAAAATTTTCAGTCTGTCTTGTCCAGTTCTGGGTACTCAGCACACCTGAAAAGCAAGTACAAAGCAGTGCACAGGAGCTGGATGTCAAAATGCAATATTTCTCTGCTGGTCACTTGTTTTTTAATACATAATGGTTACAATATTTTTTTTCTAGCTCTTATTAGCCTTATAGCTGAATGACTTTACTTATTCCTCATTGACTGCCTTCACTCTATCACTTCAGTAATTTATATTGCTTATGGTCTTGCCGCTTTGAATTATTTAATTTTGTAAAGTATTTTGGAGAGGTGTTTTCCTGGTGCAACGTACTGTGTCACCCTGCCACGTCTTGTACCGTTGCGATTTCTGGCAGTCCCGCTGCACAGGAAAGCAAGGGACAAAACAAAGGGAGCAGCCTTGTCATCTACATGAAATGAGCCCAGATTGACCAGTCTTCTTTCATGAGCTGTTGTCTCTCGCCTCAGCTGCATTGTGTGGGCTCCAGTGTTATTACTGAGGACCAAGGACAGGCTCTGCACAAATGCCTATGAAGGAAGAATTAAAACCCATCACACGCTTAGTGAGGCCAAATGAGTATTCAAATTGGCTAATAAAAAAGTAATGAGGAATGCCTGCAGCCCTGAGCCACCTAAAGAAAACCAACAAATGCCAGCTACAACGCAAACACTTTCCATGGTTGGCAGTGGGGATTTCAAAAGAAGGCAGGGAGGTCTTGTGGGGATGACAGAGGAAAATGACACAGGAATCACAGCTGCTGGAGGAAGCACAAGGGAAAATCATGGGGAAATTTTTTCACTGAAGGCAAAGACAGAGCCACTCCAGGAAGTTCACAGCTGAAACAGGGCACAGAGCCAGACTCCTGCCCCCTCCTCCCAGAGGTGGGTCCAGGAGGAAAGACTCACCTGGATATTGCGTGGTCTCCTTGAGAGCTGAGCAACAGACTGCCAGGCTTCCTCCTTCAGCCCAAAAGCCCTTTGAGTTCAAGCAGGGTCTCCCAAGGACATCTTCAGGTTTAGGTTCAGGTTCTTCAAAGCCATCCCCGGGCCGTTGGGGGTATGCTCCACTGCCATACATGGTTTCATGAAGCACAAGGCCATGCCTGCACTGCATCGTAGTGGTCCTGTAACATGGTCCATCTGGGGATACTTATCCTGGGGCTCAGGGGATTTAGCCCACACGAGGCTCCCCACCTTTCTTCAGACGAACAGAATTCACCTCTGGTGCTTCCTACCTCCTTCCATCAATGGTGGAAGGTTAAGTTCCATGTCTGGTGCTGGGATAGATAAAGTTGATGAGATGCATGCTACTCAAGGGGGAAACACTGTGGTGCAGAGCATTGGAATAGGCAGCAAAGCCACTACCTCCCTCAGTCGTCCCAGTGGGATGAAGGAGAGGAGGAGGTGACGGTGGATAGGTGTCTCTCAGGAGTGTGTGAAGAGAATTATATTAGAGATTGTGGAATGCTCAGGTACCCTGGAGACCATATAAGTATCTATGACAAGACAGCGAGAATAATTAGCTAGACAGCTGTGGGTACTGATCAGGAGCATTTTTAATGGTATCCGGTCATGTTTGGGTCTATTACTACAGTCCAATGAGGTGTGATGCCATTTTTCCTGGTGATGGCTTTCCTTCCCGGAAGCATTGAGGTGCACTTCTATTTCAGTAAGCATCTTAAAGGTGCTTGGTATATTCTGTCCCTCATTTAAAACTCAAAGCACCTTTTAAAAAATGACAAGCCAAAGAACTTGAGTCTAGCAGACCTGTGGGAATAAAGGCTGACTCTACGGGGGCCACAATGTTAGAGTGTAAATGAGCTCAGAAGCAAGCCAAGCAAGCTTTAAAATGCATACTTAAACGGGTAACAGGATTTCCTGGCCTTCAAGGCTCAAGATCTTTCCCTCAGCAGGCTCTTTTATGTTATTTATCTCTTCTGCTCGAGAACAGTGGCTTAGCAGAGCAGTTGAACTTCAAAATGTGAAGGAACAAGGGTGGAAAAGTTGACCAAAGTGTCATCCTTGGTGTACCCCAAGTTCAAACTGGAGTCACAGTCTGCAGGTTGGCACTTGTGTCTTCCCAACGCACTTCTCTTACACCCTCCATAGTGATACCTTCCCCTTGTGAGAAGGGCCAGCAAAGAAGAGGCAAGTAACATTGACTTTAGTACCATGGCTAGGAATGACAGAAAAGGAGAGTGAAATAAGAAAATCCTGGAAAAGAGCCAGGGAATGTGTTTTCCAGAAACATATGATCTGTAATTGGGCTAATTCCGATGTATTTGTGTTGCCAATTCTTTGTTTCCCTGTTGTCTGTATAACTCTTGATTGGAACATTCGATGTTGCTTTTGTGAGTTCCTAAATCCAATCCTCTCTGATGATGTACATGAATGTGTATCTGATGGATGTTTTCCAGCACCTTCTTGTTGCCTCAATTAAGAGATAATGAACAAGAATTGTTCCTATTTGTAAAACATCTCCTGCTATTTCCGGCTTCCCAATTGGTTGGACAATATGTCTTAATTAAACACAAAGCCTTGTGACATCTTTCAGGGGAGAGAGACCAAGACTAGGAAGAGAGAAAGAAAAGGAGGAGGAAGGGAGAGGTGAGAGGCTTTTGTACTTTCGTGACTTGCTTGTGGAGGAATATTTGTTTTGCTGCAGTAATGGTCACACCTTGCTGTTTTCTCTGAGTCTGATATTGGGGGAATGGATAAGGACATTAGAGCAATCTCCACTCAGATCCATAACCCTATAGAATGTCAAAATCAATGCCACAGGGAATAAGAAATGAGATGTAGAGCCTTTCATTTATAGTCACCAGACAAAATCCAGTCCATCTCCCAAGGTGCAAAGAGAAATAACCATCACCTGGATACCTGCTAGGTCCTGTGTAACATAAGCTTATAGATAGCACATAAGAAAAGTAAAATAAAATAAAATAAAATAAAATAAAATAAAATAAAATAAAATAAAATAAAATAAAATAAAATAAAATAAAATAAAACCAGAAGACACTACACTATCTGTCTCAGC
>Ga0065711_1002360_pt1 | contig 35479 bp, 20 predicted proteins | sample Hoacrofraction12_FD_59098 | JGI IMG/M metagenome (GOLD analysis project Ga0065711, IMG submission 59098) | Hoatzin crop microbial communities from Cojedes, Venezuela - Epithelial fraction 12 v2 (version 2) | ecosystem: Host-associated > Birds > Digestive system > Esophagus > Crop | place... | reverse complement strand
TGTTCAGACGGAACTTCCTGTGCCTCAGTTTGTGACCATTGCCCCTTGTCCTGTCACTGGGCACCACTGAAAAGAGCTTGGCCCCATCCTCCTGACACCCACCCTTCAGATATTTATAAGTATTTATTAGGTCCCCTTGCAGCCTTCTCTTCTTCAGGCTGAACAAGCCCAGCTCCCTCAGCCTCTCCTCGTAGGGCAGATGTTCCAGTCTCCTCATCATCCTTGTAGCTCTCCGCTGGACTCTCTCCAGTAGCTCTTCATCTTTCTTGAACTGGGGAGCCCAGAACTGGACACAGTACTCCAGATGGGGCCTCACTAGGACACTGTAGAGGGGAAGGAGAACCTCCCTTGTCCTGCTGGCCACACTCTTCTTGATGCACCCCAGGATCCCATTGGCCTTCTTGGCAGCCAGGGCACACTGCTGGCTCATGGTTATTTAGTCAATAAAATAAACAGTACTCAACTAAACAAACACTTTTTTGTTTCATTGTTCAGTGTGATGAGCCAGGCATTGCGTGTTGTAATATTGATTACCAACAAACACCAACTGGGACTTATGTAGGTTTCATTGCCCTCATTGTAGACGTCCATTCCTGAGCTGGCCACCTACCTTCTCTATAAAGCAATGAGGAGGATATAGGCAGTTTTAAGAGGCAATTCTTGACGCTCAGTTGAAACACCTACTTTACGATAAGATAAATTATGTCCTACAAGTGCCTGCGTCTCACCTTCAAATGAAGCCAAGGTGCAAACATCAACATCTAGCTGCATAAATCTCCTATTTACAGCCTTATATTTTTTCCAGACTCCATACGCATATCTTAAGCATGGCTTTTAATACCTTCAGTGGCAGGTCTTGAGTACTCACCAATTCTGAGCATTGGATTTAGATGTATTCAGCCAGGTACTAAAAGATAAGACCTTGCTAGAAAATGACCATATGAGAAAAGTCAGCGGACAAGCAACAGCCAGGAGTTCTGTGGCAAAGCCCAGAAAAGACTCTCTCTCCCTCCAGAGCAGTGGTATTCCCTCACCTATGAATTTGTCTTTTCCTTAATTTACAGTTCTCTCAGCTTCTTTTTTGGCATTTCCTATTTTTAGGTGATTTTGCAACTCAATGACCCTTAGGGTGTAGGCCGTGCATGTGCACAGCAAAAGTGTGAGAGTGGAAGACGAAGGCTATTTCACTGTTATTACATGCAAAGGCACTCCTGATTGCTTTAGGACTGCTGCAGCTGACATCTGGAGGGTCATCAAACAGCCAAAGCTATTTGTTCTGCATAGAGAGTGCAGGTTTTATAGCAGTTTCAAAGGTGTTTACTATCTTCATCCTAACAGAGACAAAGCAGGCTGGGGAGCTGATCACATTATAGCTGAGAAAATAGGGAGACAGACAAGGCTCTCAAAAGAGGGGTCAAAATCTGCAGAAAATCACATCCTTAGTTTCCTTAAGGAACAGGGTAGTCCACCTCCTGGCAGACCTGTCTTTTTCTGTCCCTGGCCTGGTCCCACACCAAAAAAACAATACACACACACACACACCCCCCTTTACAGACATTCATTTCAATCTAACATTGTGGTGCGTTGACCTTGGCTGGATGCCAGGTGCCCACCAAGCTGCTCTGTCACTCGTGTCCCCAATTGGACAGGGGAGAGAAAATATAACACAAGGCTCATGCATCGATATAAGTACAGGGAGATCACCCACCAATCACCACCACTGAGAGTTGAGTTGGGGAAATTAGTTGAATTTCTCACCAGTCAAAATCAGAGCAGGGTAATGAGAAAATAAAAACCAAATATTAAAATACCTTTCACCCACCCCTAGCAGCACAGGGGGACAGGGAATGGGTGTTGCAGTCAGTTCATCACACGTTGTCTCTGTCGCTCCTTCCTCCTCAGGGGGAAGGCTCCTCACACTCTTCCCCTGCTCCAGCGTGGGCTCGCTCCCACAGGAGATAGTCCTCTATGAACTTCTCCAATGCGAGTCCTTCCCATGGGCTGCAGTTCTTCACAAACTGCCCAAGTGTGGGTCCCTTCCACAAGGTGCAGCCCTTCAGGAACAGGCTGCTCCAGCATGGGTCCCCCACAGGGTCACAGGCCCTGCCAGCAAACCTGCTCCAGCATGGGCTCCTCTCTCCATGGGTCCACAGGTCCTGGCAGGAGCCTGCTCCAGTGCAGGCTCCCCACGGGGTCACAGCCTCCTTTGGGCATCCACCTGCTCCAGCGTGAGGTTCGTTCCATGGGCTGCAGGTAGAGAACTGCTCCATCTTGGACCTCCATGGGCTGCAGGGGGACAGTCTGTCTCACCGTGGTCTTCACCATGGGCTTCAGGGGAATCTCTGCCCTGCGCCTGGAGCACCTCCTCCCCCTTCTTCTGCACTGACCTTGGTGTCTGCGGAGTTGTTTCTCTCACATTGTCTCACTTCCCTCTTCTGGCTGCTGTTGCACAGCAACTATTTCCCCTTCTTAAATCTGTTATCCCAGAGGTACTACCACTGACTCTGCTGGGCTCGGCCTTGGCCAGCGGTGGGTCCATCTTGGAGCCAGTGGCATTGTCTCTACCAGACATTGGGGAAGCTTCTGGCAGCTTCTTAGAGAAGCCACCCCTGTAGCCACGCCGCTACCAAAACCTTGCCATGCAAATCCAATATAAATATGTATTTGATTCCATTAGCACTTTGAAATTCCCTCCTGAAACACCCTGCCCGCTGCCACCCTGCAGGCAGGAGCCCTTGCAAAGGCTGATGTTTGTGATGTCTGAGCGTGAAGCAATCACGGAGTGCAGGAAGCATCCAGAATACGAGAGTTGCCTGGCTTAAAAAAGTCTTTTATCAAAACTCCGGTATCTTCAGACTAAAAATGAGTTCAGCCACATGCCTCAGCAGAGCAAATTACATGTGCCTGAAAATGAGATATGCAAGTGGGCGTACCTAGAAACAGAAAATGAACTGCTTTAAGAGGAAAACTTAATGTGGCCACAAAGCTAATGGGTACTATCCCCATGTGTTTGTTCATATTTCCTGTTGACATTTCTCACATGAAGCATAGCCTGGAATGGAAGATAAATAAATACGTATTTAATTTGGCAGCCTGACCTAGATAAACAGTGCATCACTTTTGTGGATACAGGATTTATAAATGTCTCTGGAGACCAGAAACTCTTGACAATCCTCAGCACTGTAATTGATCTTACTTGCTGGCCTTTTGCATCCATATCACTTTGGTCTCTCGTATGTTAAATAATTCAACCATCCTATTTTCTGATTGCAAAGAGTTAGGCTTGACTCGATTTTTTTTCATCGGCGTGAGCCTGCAGAGTAAAGCAATGGTAACAGCAAGCTCCTGTGTGGTAGATCACTTTTGTGACAGCATTTGGTTCTTGCTGTGTGTCTGTGCTACTCTAGTGACTATTTATATTTTATCAAATACATCAAAGTGTGAATTCCAAAAATAAATGCACAAATGTTTCTTTTATAGGGAAAAATAATGGTTGTCAAATACATGTACTTATCTTTGAGGACATGAGTGAATTAACAGTATGTCTAATCCTTACTAAGGAAGGGTATCTGTGCTATTCAAATACTTTTTTCTTTTCCCCTAATAAACTAGAGGACAGAAGGGAAGGTAGCCCTTCTTATGCAAGAGCTTGATGTAACACAAAAAGTGTTTAACCACTGAACATGGACTCACTGGCTGTTTTCCCATGAGAAGCTGTACTTGCAGTAGGTTTTCCATCTGGTGCACGTTAGCCCCCATCGAACAAAATATTTCTTATAAACACATAGAAGGGTCATTTTCATTTCCCCTGAAGTAGATTGACTTAAAAGTACTTGGTGGAGGAACGCTGGTAACAACTCATCAGCCCCAATGACATTTTCAAGATTTCTCTGATTAGCCTTCCAAATCCATATAAACCACTGTAGAACAAATCTGCAGAAAATGCACCTAGAAGAGATCCCGAGACTTTCCTCAGCTTCTGATGAATGGGAGGTCCTCTGATTCTTGCCCCTAAAGGGCAGGAATTGCTGTACAGGATTGCACCCACCAGGAAGTCTTTCCGTGAATGCATCCTTCTTCTCAGCAAGGAGACCAGTGGGGCCACCACAGCAGACATGATGGTGGCAGCCACGGGGCCTGTGTCCGCTTCCTCCTGCTCTTCTTTCGTCCTGATTACCTTACCACAACTGCCTGCCTGCTGCCCATGTTTCTCAAGGGCCTTCTCATCTCTCCACATCCTAAGGGAATTTCATGCTCCAGACCAGTACCAGTTAAGACTCAAGTATAGACTTTGTTAAGACTTGGGCTTGGGGAGGAGTGGCTGGAAAGCTACCCAGTGGAAAAGGACCTTGGGGTGCTGGCTGACAGCGAGCTGACCATGAGCCAGCAGTGTGCTCAAGTGGCCAAGAAGGCCAATGGCATCCTGGCTTGGATCAGGACTAGTGTGGCCAGCAGGAGTAGGGAGGTGATCGTGCCCCTGTACTCAGCACTGGTGAGGCTGCACCTTGAGTGCTGTGTTCAGTTTTGGGCCTCTCACTAAAAGAAGGACATTGAGCTGCTGGAGGGTGTCCAGAGAAGGGCAACGAGGCTGGTGAGGATCTAGAGAACAAGTCTTATGAGGAGTGGCTGTAGGAGCTGGGGCCGTTTGGTCTGGAGAAGAGGAGGCTGAGGAGGGACCTTATTGCTCTCTGCAACTACCTGAAAGGAGGTTGTAGTGAGGCAGGTTGTTGGTCTCTTCTCCCAGGTAACTAGCGATAGAACGAGAAGCAATGGCCTCAAGCTGGGTCAGGGTAGGTTTAGATGAGCTATTAGGATAAATTTCTTTTCTGAAAGAGTGGTCAGACATTGGAAGAGGCTGTCCAAGGAGGTGGTTGAGTCCCCATCCCTGGAGGGGTTTAAAAAAATGTGTAGACGTGGCACTTCGGGACACGGTTTAGCAGGCACGGTGGTGTTGGGTTAAGGGTTGGACTTGATGATCTTAGAGGTCTTTTCCAACCTATGATTCTATGATTCTGTGATTCTACGATAAGACCAAACAAGCACTGATCACTTGTGGCCTAATAAATAACTAACAGCTCGTTACAAACTAATGAAAATTCCTAATGCTGCCCCTGCATTTCTAGACAGATTTGATTGCCAACATACGTAAGCTAACCCTTACATTTTTCAACGGATGGCTGTTCTAAACCTACAGCATACAAAAACATGGCAGAAAGTGTTATTTTTAATATTTTTATAGGTTGTTTTTTTGCAAGTGCACGTAACTTTGAGGTATAGCATACAGTTTATGTTACAGTGTTCAAAGGGCACATTCAACTTGCGGTTTGGCAAAAGCCCTGCTTGGAGACATACTCAAGGTTTTCTGCCTTTGACAGCTTTATGCTCTTGTTATCAGCATGTTCATCTTCTCTTGGGGTTTTAGCATTCTGAATGTTCCTGCTACGGTGTCTTCAAATCAAAATAATGAGACACAAGCAAGCACTATCTTACATATGTCATTGTCAGTAATTGACAGGGACTGCTTACTTGCAGACCCTCATGGCTGTAACCCAGGCAAAGAGCTTAAACTCTATACTGAACCATAACTCTAAATTTAGAACCATTATGGTCCTTTATTAATAATAGCAATACTCAGCACTTGCGTATAGCAGTGCCTTTTATAGGAGAATTTTGAATATGCAGTGAAAGCACTAAATAAGCCACAAATCACCCTTGGGTAGTTCAGAATTATTATCATCCCTTCATTTTACAAAGGAGCTTCAAGAGGTCTTTTTTTTTTTCAATAACAACTATTACTGCTTCATCTAAATGTTTGCAAGGAAAACCAGGTCTGCCTAGCTAAGTTGTTAGTAGGTTTTGTGGACCACTCTGCTTTTACTCATAAATTCTAAGGCCATGAGGAAGGAGTATGATCATCTAGTCTGACCTCATGGATAATATAAGACTGTTCTCTCTGCCTGGAAAACAGAAATTTTTCAGTTCTGTAGAGCAGTGTTATAGCCATACCCTTACTATATAGATTATACACTCTATAAATGTGCCATACTCACAGTCTAAGTAAATCAGTCCTGTTAGAATCAAATCTGAGCTTTTGTGACCTGTCAATCTCTCTTATATATTCATTTCACAGCTGACCTTCCTCAGCTGAATACCTGTTAATGCCAGCACCCACACTACAGGTGTCTATGACAGGTGGTCTATTGAGAGTGGGCTCTCTTCAGGCATCACCAGGGCTAAACACTGCAGACGTTTGCTGCAGTTAGAATAGCATGCAGATTGGTGTCTTATTGCCCAGAGTGAATTACATCCTCACTGTGAGCAGAATATTTATTGTTCGACAATAAAAGATGATAGATGTCTGCAAGGAATATTTTGTAACTATTACCCTGTGCCACGTGTTCCCCATTAGCATAGCAATGAACTACTCTTTTCTGAGAGAATGTGACGGAAAATCTACCACAGAGGTTTTCTCTCTCCTTTTATATTTAATTCGTTTCAAACATACAAGATGTGAGAACAAAACAGAGCAGGCAAGACAAAGCCATTCTGACAATGCATGAGTGTGTGCACAAATTCACCAGAGAACAATAGGATGAGAAAAACATCAAAGATAAACAGCGGAGGTACAGGTACACTAGAAGGGTGTATATATACCTTCGCAAACGGAAACTGTTCTTTTTACTGGTTTGCCTAATGCTGTAGAGGAATAATTCTGTTCATACTCTCTTCAAGGGAAAGATGTCATCTGTAAATCCCCAGGCACTGTATTTTTACTATTCAGAAGTGTTTTCTATTAATTAGACATACATACCTCTTTCCTGAGAGACTTTTTCTCCATTGTTGAACCAGTGACAATGTATCAGTGGAAAGACTCACTGTGGACACCAGGCTGGGCTTCCGAATGTATCTGCTTTTCATCAAAACCTGGTGGTTTTAAAAGCAGCAGTGTAACAACAAAATTCCAGGTTTGCGGCGAACATACCGTCAAACCACTTGCAAATAAAATGCAGGAAATGAAAAGAGCAGATATGAAGAAACGATGCCAGAAAAATACTTCCTACTCACAGCATCCTGCCAACAAATAGAAATGCTTGAGGAAGGTTATTGTACTCAGTGGTAGAGATATAACTGGAATATGATTTTGTTTGTTTGTTTTCAGTAGAAAGGGAGCAGAAGTTGTTTATGTGCCTTATCAGGGTCTCAGATATGGAGAACAAAAAAAAATACATGTCTTAACTACTATTCTGCCTTCCAATAAACCCTGGAACAAGAAAAGAAACACACACAAGACACGTGTTAAATCAATACTTTCAATGTCCAGCACAAAGGAAAGATGTTAAAAATTTTGTTGTTGTTGTTGAAGTAGCTGTAATTATAATAACAAAGAAAGGGAGACGGTAGCACCATTAAAAGGACATAGAAACTAGGGACTTCCTTGAAAATATATAATTTAAAAAAAAAGTGATGTTACTCTGTTAGGCTCATGATGCATCTACATTGCACTGGCAGTCTGAGTACTTGGTATATAGGTCCATGCAAGGAGGCTTACTCTTACAGAAACGTAGTTGTTCCCATGGCAAAATCATCCTGCTGTTACTGAATTCTTCCTGTCCAGTAGCTGAAAAGGTTCATTTTGCTGGGAACAGTCTCGTATCCCTTCTCAGTCAATGGTGCTAGCTACAGAACTTCTCTGTCCCTCAAGCAGAGGCTAAAAAAGATACTGGAAAACTGCAAGCATTCATGGGATCTCTGAAAGCAGCTAGGGCTTAGCATGGCTTTAATCTCACCATCTGCCATGTGAGGAATCATGGGTTAAATACACATGCTTGACAACTGTGGACAGAAGGGCTCAGGCAGCAGGACTTGCCAAAGAAAAGGCTAAGACTACAAATTATTCCACTCCTTGAAATCAAAGTCTTGATAGTTATTTGTCAGAACTGCTGAGTGTCTTTTCTGGCAGGTCTCTTTAGGAGAGAATGTCTTTTGAGAGTGATGGAGGTTGCACTAACTTTTGAGGAAAGCACAAGTGCGAGTACAAAAATACAAGAGGCTTCTACAGAGATAGCGCCGCGACAAAATTAGCACAATTGAACAAAGGAAAGGGGAAAAATCAATTGTACAAAGTACCATGGACTTTGATGCTGCCGTCTCTGTGCTTTTCTGCGCAGAAGCATGTGGTTTCTTTCTTCTGATGCATTTTCAGTCAAAATGTCACTGCTTTATTTAGGTGGAGAAAACGTTGTTTTTCATGCTTTTTAGAACGTATCTGCACAAAAAGCAAATAATCTGTACCACAAGACACATGTCTTATTACCTCTGACACACATGCACACAATTCTTACTCTTATACATAGAAGACCTCGTCATTGATTTGTTACTGAGAGCTCCCATGAGGTCAATGAAAGCCTGGAAAATGTGACCCTATGTTTCAGTCTTGCCCTTGGTTGGGTAGTTACTGACACCTTCCTTACCCAAGATTAAAGCTTCTTTATCACATATCATGTTTCAAAGGTATAAGTTATTTTAAAGTAATTGACTGAGATAGTGTTCTCTGGAATTAAGGTAGGTGTGATTTGCATGCACATCTGCTTTGCTATAAATTGTTGGCAAGGAAATGCAGTATTTAAACTTCAGCTGCTTTGATCATCGCTGTGTTATATTTAATATGCTCACAGTGAGAAATATGTGAATAATAAACTAATTTAATAGGAAGGAAGGAAGGAAGGAAAGGAGGGAGGGAAGGAGGGAGGGAGGGAAAAAGGAAGGAAGGAAAGAAGGGTGGTCCAGCCTCTAAATAAGAATGACAACACTACCAAAACTTGTACAAAGGCCCTTACTGAGTTATGTGTGTCTTGAAGGGTTTGATCTTTTGTATGACAATAACAGTGCAACTGCAACAGTGTTTCCAGATGTATGATTCTAAGACATAATTTTTGGTTTTACTTAGGTGTTGCTAGATGGAAATCAAACCAATGGAGAAAAAGAAGCCCTCACATATAGAATCATAGAATCAAAGCCCCATCCAACTTGGCCTTGAACAATTCCAGGGAGGGGGCGTCCAAAACTTCTCTGGGCAACTGGCTCCAGTGCCTCACCACCCACACAGAAAAGAATTTCTTCCTTATATCTAGTTTAAATCTACCCTCCCTTAGTTTAAAGCCACTACTCTTTGTCCTACCACAACATGCCCTTGCAAATAGTCCCCCTCCAGCTTTCTTTGAGCCCCCCTTCAGGCACTGGAAGGCTGCAATAAGGTCGCCTCGCAGCCTTCTCTTCTTCAGGCTGAACAACCCCAACTCTCTCAACCTTTCCTCCTAGGAGAGGTACTCTAACCCTCTGACCATTTTTGTGGCCCTCCTCTGAACCCACTCCAACAGCTCCATGTCTTTCCTGTGCTGGGGGCTCCAGAGCTGGACGCAGGACTCCAGGTGGGCGTCTCACCAGAGCAGAGCAGAGGGGTAGAATCCACTTCCTCAACATGCTGTTATTCTGTTATTTTACATAGTGCTGTTCTATCTGTTCTTTCACATATGTACACCTTCAACTTAGCCAACCCATATTGCCTGCACTGCATGGCATGAATCCTTTAAGTGTTGCTTGTGTAAGACTCGCTCAAGGTGAGTTAAATTCAATGTTCAGAAAACTTTCAGGCTGGTTCTATTTTTATCAATGAGATTCATACTGGAATGCACCCAGGCCATCCTTAGGACTTTTCTATTGTAAATGAAACTAAAATTATTGATCAAATTTTTGCACAGTGGAATATAACATAGTGGTGTATAAGGACGGGGAAAACTCTCTAAATTTCAATCCAACATTAAGCAAAATTAGAATATTTCTTTCACTTCTCCCCCCCTGAGAAAACCCCATCTTTTTTTTTTTGGCAGTAAGTATTCAGACAGCTTGATTTTTGTGTATTCATAACCAAAGCTTTTTACTGATTCTATTTTTAATATCATTTCACAAAGTGCTATAACAGGCATCTAGGTGCTAACACATTCAAATCCTATTTTAGCAGCTGCTGCAAAAATCCCAGTTTCTGCCAGGAAACATCATAAAGAGATAACAGGCAGCCAAGGAAAACAAGCATATTACAAACAGAAAAGAGACGGAACACAATGAAAGGTTAATAGTGATTATTTTCTGTAACTGCTGTTTGAAATTTAAGGTATTTTACTTTGGCAAATCCACACTAAGAAGGATGTGAATATGAGAGGAAAATAGTGAAAAGGCCATGGGGAGGTATGAAGAAGATGTAGGAAGAAATGTAAAGGTCCAGAAAGGAAATTAAAGGCTCTGAAGATGCCTCTGAAGAAAGGAGAAGGCCTGAGGGATAAGAAAATCTGAGAGCTGTTGTTAAAAGCAGCCATAGCCCACAGTTAAGCAGAAGCTGAGAAGGCAGAAGACAGTCTGTGACTGCCACTGTCAGGTTAATTGCACATAATCACGTGTGTTACACTGCCCACAACCTGCTTGTCAAGTCTTTCCACTGGCTTAAAACATAGATTACAAACCCTTCAGAAAAGAGACTATCTGTTACAAGAAGAATTGATAATTTTGTAGTTCACAGAATAGAACAATATTTTCTGATTCAGGTCTCCAGCAATACAAGGACCATTATTAATTGCAGAATCTATACAGCTCTCTGCAGTCATGATTTGCACTGCGTGGTTAATGCAGTGATTTTTCCTCCTATGGCCTACAGACTCCCAGGAAATTCATATTCTCAGGTCCACAAAAAGTGACTAAAAAAACCAGCATCCTGTTATAAACAGACTAATAAACAGACTATGCAGGAATCCGTAGCTCTCTTGGAAAGCGTTGAAGCATTAATACCTTGAAAAAAGATGAAAGCTACCGGTCTTGTATCATTTTGCAATAATCAGCAAAGGAGAAGGAGAGGCCCTGCCTTTATGGCCAGCGTGTGGTCTGTGCCTTGTTAGGAGGCTGTGGAGCGGAGGAGGTCCCACAAGCTCGTCACCTCGTGCCAGGATGCTGCCTGCTGCCACTTTCTCCCCGTGGGTAGCAGAGCACATCCCCGCAGGTCACAGCATACAGAGTGGATTAAGAACTCTGCCTTGGGTCTTCATCATTGCCATAGTCTTTCTTTTTTGTTTGTTTGTTTTTTGCATGCCTATAATTGGAGACATTATACCATTTGTGTAGTTGAACGTACACTGAAGATAGTTTACTTGGCAGAGGGGGTGTTTTGAGTAGCACTTAGGACATTTCAAGGGCTTAAGAAAGGAGAAAGAGACGATGTGGCTGTGCAACCTGTTATATTTGGCTGACTTTCTCTCCTTTTAGGAAGCGCAGCCAATGGAAAGTTGTCAAGCAGGTCAGGGTGTTACCAGCTCGTCCTTCCTGACACACTATGCATTCATACTGTCCGTGTCCACTTTACAGACTCGGGCACAGACCCTACACTAGGTAAAAGTGCTAGCTACACATTTATTGGAAGTCTGTTTTCTAACTGTTCGCCTGCTTTCGCTAATTATTATTCTTTTTTCTACCAGTTTTACAAACCCTTTCTACCTAGTAACAGGTTTCTATGGGGTTTTTCCTCTGTATAGTTTGGGTAGACCTTCAGGGGTGTTATTCTAACATTGCTTATTTGTAGTCATTCAGAGGAGGGCTTCCCAAAATGTTTTGGTACATTTTCATAAAATTCAGGGGGAAAAAACAACAAATGGTTGTTTTAAAAAGGGCTAGTTTTCAGACAGGCAATATTAGATGTGAAACCACAACACAGTTCAGTTGTAAGAATTTTATTATATTGGTGAATAACTGAAGATACACGGACATGCAAAATAGAGATTTTTAATAATGACATTATAAAAAATTAGCATCTAATCTGAAAGGAACCTTGAGACATAATATAATCCATTTCTTGTGTTTAAGCACGATCAAATGTACCTACACTATTCCTGGCAGATGATTATCTAAGCTAATCTTAACAATGCGCCACTATGGAGATCTCAAAACCTCTCTAAGCAACCTGTTTCCACAAATAAGTTCTCCTTTTACATTAGAAAGGTTTAGAGGATTTTTTTTGTGTTTTACTGTCTCATCCAAACTCGCCTCATTGCACTGAAAGTCCATTTCTTTTTGTTCTATCCAAAGAAAACAAAAATAAATATTTGGAGTGACTGGTTTTCTCTTATTCAGAATAAAGATTAAAAACCTGGTCTCCCTACAAAGATAAAGATAGGTACTAAGTTTTCATTCCTTCAGAATTTCACTTACCCTCCACTAATTCCCAGAGATTAATAAAGACTTACGACTGACTGACCAGTTCTTCCAATACCCTGGCACAGATGTCATGATCCAGGTAATTCGTTAAACTGCTTTAAGTGTTCTCCCACCTGTCTTTCCACTGATCTAACCTGAGCTTTCATCCACTTATTGCCAGTCTAAATAGCAGTTGGCCAAGTGATAATCTGAGGAATGAAGCTAAGAAAGCTTTAAATATTTCTGTATTTTAGGTTTCATCTGTTCACAACTTTCCCTCTTTACTGTGTGGAAGTTTTTTTCTTTCTGCTGTTGTACTTATATAGTGATGTATTTTATACCACACTTCCCTGGTTTGCTTATCTTTGTATGCCTTGGTTATTCTGAACTTTTTCTTTCATTCCTATTTCATTCTTTACAATTCATTCTTAGTAACTTGACGAAATCTCCACACCTGTCCTCTTTAGACTTAGAATTTTCGTTTAGCTAACCTTTTTCTTTTAGCATTTCCTACTCTTCCTCCTCATTGAAATGATTCATATCCGAACATTTAATATAGCTTTACAGGGAACTGCCAGCTATTCCTAACTCCTTTTTCCATCTCAGACCTGTGATTAGCAATACCACTGCAGCCATAAATCTGGAACCACATGCAGAAACCTAACACAACCTTTGCACATAGCAGGGAATGAATTTCAGAAGTGAGAAATGACTTGCAGTACAAATATGAACTCCTTCTATATATATGAACCAGTAAAAGTCTCCTTTCAAATGGTACACGAATTTGTCAGGTTTTGAAATGTGTAATGATGGGTGAATGTTACTGCATTAAATCCCAGCAGTCAATGGTGAAGAAAACAGACTTTCATAAAATATATTACCACAATTCAGGAAGCTGAGTGGAAAATTAGAACCAATTTAAAAGATTAAGACAGCTTTTCTGAATGGCAAGAGTCAGCTTAATAAAAGTTTGGTTGTTAGGACACAGTATTCACTAGATGTCAGGATGACATTCTTTTAGGTTAAATAATAAATGTTAATTATGAATTTACTTAAAAGATAACAGACAAAGGTATCTCCAACTTATCTTTGTCATATAGAAGTTTGGGTGTTCCCGTGGAGACAGAAATGAGGCTCACTAACGTCAATGCAAAGCCTCAGATTTGCCTCAATGGTCTCTAGATCCACCATTAATGTGTATGATAAGATAATGTGAAGTGAAAAACTTGAAGATAAACATAATCAAAGCATGACTGAAGAGTTCTGCAGTCACACAGACTTCTTAACTGAGTAGCGGTACATGGAATCATTGCTCACATATAGAGAAATTAAGAAAGTCTATGCCATAAGTCAAGTCTGAGAAAAGAGTAAATAGATGGTGATGTAGAAAGATCTATGGAGCTGTTTGTCCTGTTGGTGTTGAGCCAAGTTATGACTATTGGAGAACACATCATTCAAGTGACTTTTATAACGCTGTATAATGGACTGATTAAATAGGCCTATAAAACATTAAAGAACATAGAAAAACTACTACAGATTAACAAAAAAGGTTTGACAAATCTTCAGGAAAGGGGAAAAAGATTTGAAAAGACATGGAGAACCCTGCAGGCATCCAGGAAGTTACACTTCTCAGGTCATTGACACCCTCACTACAAGAGACTTATGAGTCTGTACATGCTGGTCACTCAAAAAATTGAAAATCCAGAAAGGTAAGCTGAAAATTGTCAGGAATCTTCATAAAAGCACAGAGATCTGCTGGCTGCATGAGAAGATGTGAATACACATTTTTCCAAAACTAAATGATAATAACTTTTCTACTTGAACTTTAAAAAGGTGATTTTTAGAGCACTTCTCATCTTCTGGGGACCATCACAGTTCCAGACAGCAATGGATTTTAGATTTCATAGCATTATGTCTATTTTCACATAAAGTCAATTAGTCAACTACCTTTCCCAGCCAAACAAAGAGTTTAGTGTCTTTAACAAATAACTCAGTGCAACCCAAAAAGTAAGTAGCAACGGCAAGACACTACCCTGAGACAACAGAAAATATATAGCTCTACCCAACAGCAGCTCAGCATTCCCCCGTTAAAGTAACAGCCAAAAAGTATCAGTCTTCTCCGAAAAGACAATATATTGTGAGATACCAAACCGAACCAGACAACCGAGCCATGTACAGATTTGCCTTCTGCAAAAAGTTTCAGAAACTGCTCTCTCTTACCTCCGAAGGGAGTGCTAGATTATTCTACGCTTGAAGCGAACACAATGCTAGAAAAAGGTGGTGAGACAGAAGTAGGTATTTCTTGGCATTATTGTGATTCACAAATTTTGTCCTTAGGTACTCAGGAATAACTGAATTGACATTAAAGATACTGGGGTTTTATAAAAGTTCAGGACATATAGGTAACTTCAAGGGAAAATACCTAAAGAATAATGACAGCTTAAAGAGTTCATCTTTTTTTTTTTTTTTTTAATTCACACAGGTGTTTAGCTTCTTAAAGAAAAAGTAATTTTGAAGCCATTTCTGTGGCACCAGATAATTGCAGTGTGAGGTTTGAGTCCAGCAGCTTCAAGGATTTTCCCACCCTGTAGCAGGATGAAGGCCAAGCTCTGACTAATATGGAGTCTGAACTTACAAAACATCTACGTTTCAACCCAGGCATTGCGTCGAGCTTTGCTATAGATACTTCTGAAACAGAGGCATGATCTTTAGGGTACTTGTTGCACTTGGTAGAGTCGCAGAGAGAATCGTTTGGCCTAACTTGTTTAATTATTGCTCATACAAGAAAAATGAAAGGAGTCAAACTATCTTCCCCTCTTAAAAAGTGTTCTCTGTTATCCTGTCTGTCCACACAAAAGTCATGGTCTACTTTTCATTCTTCTTATAGAATTATTCCTTCCAAAACAAACACATTTGAATTTAGCTGTACAAAATGCTTACGTTCAGCACTTAAACTGTAAGTGCCAGTAGCAATACCTTCAGATGCATGACTTCAGAGCTTTGTGATATGTTAACGTAAATATTTACTGTACAAAGAGTTATGCTACACGATTTGGAAAGATGAGATATCCGATAGTACGGTAGTACTTACACAACCAGATGTTTATGATCAAATTAGAAGAAGGTTATACATCCTGTGAGAATGACTCCAGGGGAGCTTGAGCTACTCCCAGGGCACAAAAAGCTGCAGGTTACCTCTTCCCAGATGGCATTTGGCAACAGACCACTTGCAATTCCAGTCATTTGCATTGCAAAGTGAACAACAGGCATATAAATCACCTAAAATTTCAGAAGTTCACCTGACAACGCTACAAAGAGTAGATGATTAACAGCACTTAGCTATGACTAAGCGAGAACTGACATGAGGTTTACTCCATGCTTTACAGTTGATATTTCATTTTTGTTTTCATCTCTTCTTTGCTTTGGCATTTCACTTTGTTAATGGCTTCAGGAAACGGTTAGAGTTTACAGGCTGCCTGGAAATTGGGATGTACTGAAGCGCATTGATCTGAATGATATCAAACCTATTCTTTCCCAATCATGCATAGCAAGTGACCTTACCTGATTGCACATATCTACTGCTCTTCCATTAATAGCTTACAACTCGTGGTTTCAGCTTTCATCTATATTAAATATGTTATAAATGTTTAACCTAAGAAGCAGCCATCCAATAAGCAGAACTCTATAATGTATTGAAACTCCTCTGTTGTTTCAAATCGTGGTTAGCTCCTGCAGGTGGTTTTGCTCTGGGCAGGCAAGGGCTCTCTCCTGGAATATGCTGTTAGCAAAAGCAGTGACAGGTAGACTTCTTACTTAAAAAAATACACACCCAATAACACCTTTATGCAAGTCATCACGAACATATGACCACATGCACCCACCAGCAGCCTTTATTGAACACAAATTATCCCCCTAAATATAGTGCGGGTACAGGACACTCTCTGCCCCTAGCTCTGTCTTTCAGCATTTAGTGAGTGATGCTATATCACGATCAGCTGCTTCAGGGAGTATATACAACATTTTAGTTAAAAGTTACGTTACTTTTTTTCCTTGTTCCTTTGCTGACGGTCTCAAACCCCTATACAACCTAGCACTTGACAGAATGCCTATGCATTCTTTGCAATAAGACATGGAACTGAGAGATAAACTTGGAATTGTGCTTTGGCATCGCAGTTTTTTCTGAGAAACATATATTTAATGATTTGCTGGGGTTTCATCTGTCATATCCTTCATTATTGCACCACTGTAACTAACAAGCATTTTCAGAAGATAAACTAAGCAGCAAAAGTTCTGTAAGTTATTTGATTCAACCACTGTCCACAGCATGAGGGCAATTTTTGTCCTTGCCATTTCAATGTGGAAAATTTGAGGTTTTAGCTTCTCATTTTGTTTCTGAAGCAGTCGAAAACTGTCAGCCATCATTAACTATGTGCAATGTACAGGAATACACGTAAGAAAGGAAATGTCAAGAAAACCTTATCTATAGCAGTGCTACCAGATAGTGCAGTAGTACAATATGGACAAAAATAACCAGAACAGTGTCTACCAGTTCTTTTCAACAAGGTAAAGTAGATGTTGTTTAAACTTAAAAAAAAAAAAAAAATCTTTTTCTAATGAAGTTGTAGGGGCAACTTGTAGTCAATTGGTAGTTAATGCAGATAAATACAGATTTATCTACTTCAGTTCTCCATAGATGAAAACTGATGAGAAGATAGTCATTGTTAAAGCAGGTGTTATGCTGAAGAAAAATGGATTAGGATTGTAACTTTTAAATAAAATCTTTATATTTACCTGAAGAAATTTGTGCCTGGAAATGTCCATGAGGCTGCAATGCTTTGTAGTTTAACTTGGGATGGGCAGAATGAAGAAAATTAATCTATGCACTGTTTATTCTCTTCTTGAGAAACAGTCATGAGAACTTCAGCGTGTCCTGCCAGAAATGCAGCTATTGAGTACGCAGCCAAAATGGCCCCATGCCCCTGTCAGGAGGAGGAGCGGGTGCCCGCGGTCCCCCTGGGGAGGCAGGGCAGCCCCAGATCCCAGCCTGATGGTGAGGGGATGCATAGAGTTGACTCCCCCCTTCCCTCCTCACCTATTTCCCCTACACTTTGTTATTAAAGGTTCATTTTCACTAGAAGATCCGCCTGCAGTTTTTCCATAACTTGCTCTCCCTGCTCTGCAGCCTGTGCGGAGTGGGTCAGAGTGGGACTGGGGAGGGGTGGCTTTGCTGGGATGCAGCTGGCCGCTGGTCAAAACTGCACCTGACCCTCCCCTGTGCCCAGCTGAATTAATGAGCCCAATCTCACTGCTTGGAGGGTGTTTGGTGCTAAAATAATCTGGGGGCCTGAGAATCCAGCGTTTCCCCCAGGCAAACCAGGAGTCTGCTACGAGTATTTTGGTTTTCCAAATCAACTTTTTTCATAATTGAGTTTCATAAGTAAAATTCTCTATCAAAACCACAGGAGTTTTGCTCGTCTCATGGATGTTTTGAGAGCTTGCAGGTAAGCCTGGAAAGGTTTATAAATTCCCATTTTTCAGTTCAAATACCTGTGATTGGATACTATTTTGTACAGGAGTTTAAACAACATGTTTTATATATTTTTAAGGGACCCTTAGATATGCCCATACATACACTCTCCTGGCCAACAAAATCCATGTTTGTCGGTATTTTGCATACCTGATTTCTGATGCTGTGGCACAAACCAGTTGCTTGCTGAGGAAATTAGACGCTGACAAAACTTCCTGCTCAGTCTGTGCTGTTTAAAAACCCAAAGTAAACCAAAACTCCAGAGACTTGCACAGATTGAATTTCCTTTCTCACTTACCATGCCAAATAATTCCTTTTCTGTAGCGATCCCTGCACACCATCAGACTTTGTGTGAAGACCAGAGGTCTACTTTACGACAATAGTACTGCTTTATTGTTTCATTCCCTGTAGGAGTGAAACTATAGCAATGGAGGGTCATCTTTGCCCATTGGAATAATGGCAAAGAAATACTTACTGTCTTCATGTACACACCTCTTACCCAGAAACTATGGACCTGTGACCATGAGAGCTGGAGTCAAGGGGAAACTTGCTGCCCGCTCTGCTTCCTCTTACTGATGGATGCTGTTCACAACAGAGTTAAAAAACATTTAAATCTGACCCTAACTGCTACAACGAAACATAATTGCACGCTGCAGAGGAAATGGTCATACATGAAGTAGTGTCCTCCACATGCCTGAAAGATTTCTTCATCTTCTAGATGGGGTCTCAGTGGTATGTCTCTAATGAAACCTTGTTTCAAAAATGACTCAACTTTGCAAACCAATTCTGCACAAACAGCATCAAAGGGTTTGTGATGGCTTCGTGATTTATGCAAGAGTTTTTTGATTCACAAATAAGAAGATGAGTATTTCTCATTCCGGCTAAGCCAGAGCTCCTTCTGTGTTACTCCCGAGTCATACACAGCTTCCACCACTAAAGTTTTCACAGGCTGTGTGCTTTCTCTGTGCCTTTAGTGTCCTCCCACCAACGTAAGTGGGGGCTCAACCTGGCACCACAAACCAGAGCTTATTCAATGATTCTCTTGTTTGGTGAAAGTCAGAAGAAGATTCATTTCAGTCCTTTCTAGGTGCATCTGCAGGGCCAAGAGCAAGAAGAAAATAAGCAGAAAAAAATTAGCAAATTCATCTGCAATGAGCAAAATTAAATCCAAATCTGTATACACACAGGAAATGAAATTGCTCCATAAGAATGTACCACTTCTATGTATTAGCTCTCCAGCAATAAACTGCCCTTTAAGAGGTGAAGTCTGGACATCACAGGTAAGCAGTGACAGAACGAAATTGCGATTGCTCACCTTGGGCACTAAGAGAAAATAAGCACACCGCTTCTACTGTCCCCGGCAGCCCTACGCATACACAAGGGGCAGAAGGAGTTTGTGATAAAGGCAATCCCCTTCCAGGTCATGTCACCATAACAGGGGTGTTTTGTATGTTTGTCTTCCTTTATCCTAAGGCTATTCTATTCCATCTCCAGTCACTGCAGAAAAGGGCATGTTGCTACTTACAATCAAAGAGTAACCTAATACAGTTTTATTACCAGGCTCTGGTAAACTGGAAAACAGATAACTGACTCCAGAAAAAGAGCTCTTATCTACTTAATGTAGACAAATGAGCATATAACAAGAGGCCAAGGGAAGTCTCTGGTAGAAAGCAACCAGCTCTGAACTTTGATCCAATGCAGTGGTCACACAAGACTTTCATGGGGACTGCAGCATGCTGGAAGACAAAGAAAAAAGCACATTACATGCGAGAAAAGCGTACAGGAAAACATATTTGCCTGTTTGATAGAAATGCATTAATGGAGAAAAGAAGTTCAGTTCCTCAGAGTGTAAAGGCAGGACATGATAAAAACTACCAGAGCAAATGTTAAACTGTAAAAACCATATCAGATAAGAAAGTTGTATGTTTAACTAGGTTAAAGGTTACCATATTTTTTTAGCCAACCTTCATCTTACCTCACATACTAACACACAGCTTTATGAGCACTCTCACTTGGAAAAAGCATGGGTTTAACCACTTAACTATGACTCCAAGGATCAGCTGCAGATCTCTTCCCACCACCAAACAGGTCCACAGGAGTCCCCATCGGCTGGAGAGCCTCTGATGCCAGGGTCTCTCAGCACAGCACCTCTGGTGACACCAGCAGCTGAAGGCCATCCCTCCTCTCCTTCGCTCCTGCCCCTCCACCCACGCAGCACAGACACTCGTGGAGCTGCACTAGGAAATGGGCTACAGAAATGGTCCAGACTGAAATAAACCTCCCAGATGAGCTACCTGGCTGGCCACAGTCTTTACTTCCAATTCTCTGTTTAAAACTTTTTTTCTATTTTTTTTTCCCCCAACTAGAGCTGTAATGACTGCTCAGGCATGCCACAGTTTGAAAACTAACTTTGCGGATTTTATGCTTTTTATCTAGTTTTCACATTTCACATTTTTTTCTGGACCTGCTGGGAATTCTGCTCTGGCCATTTTGAACTGAGCCCATATCAGCCAGGACCGTGAAGCAGTGTCTGAAGGAATCAGCTATGGAGAACAAGCTAGAGAAGCATATGAAATGTTGATAACTCCAAGACTGAAAAAATAACTTTGTGTGCAAATTAGAAACATTCCTGGAAGCATGTTTGTTCTGCAACACTAAAAGCTTAATTCACTTGATGACTGAACAAGAACAAGCAGAACTGTTCTCATTTTTAAATACAAAAGAAGCAACTGCATTGCATTATCTTCCAGTTAGTAACGCTTGGTGAATAATTATATTTTATTGTATCTCATTCTTTAAATATCATTTTCCTGGAAAAATAAGGAGCATGCGTGATTGTAGGCAACTGATCACATCTGCTCCAGTGTAGTCCATAAAGAAGCATAATTTATGATCACCATTTATTATTTACCAGATTAGTTGCTGGACAGTAAGAGCAAAGCTCCTCAATTTTTATTCTCAGTGGCAGAGGATGAAGAAGAGTGGCACGTGTTAGAGCAGCATTGCTGAGTGATCCCCCATCCATCTGCATTGCACGAGAAAAACTCCAGCACTGCCCTGCAGAGTCCGCAGTCCAACACCAAAGCTCTTCTGAAACATTTTTGGCATTTTACCTGTAGACACACAATGTTCTTGAGAAGCAGGGAGCAGGGAAAGGGGCAAGGAAGAGGTTTCTGCCTGGCCCGAGAGCCACCATGCCAGGCCCAGGCAGAAGAGCACACCTCCAGCACTGAGGGAAATCATTTACAGCTCTCATTTGTTTCTTCTCTTCCTTCATCAATAAGATAACAGGCACATCATTGCTAGGACACTCCCAGCTTTCCTGAAAACTGCTGGCATTTCTTAGCTAAAGAAAGGAATTACATGATGAAACAGGTCATTAAATAAAGCAGCTGCTTTTATTGTAGCACATTAACTTCTGTGTTATTCTGGAAAAAGTGCTTATGCTTGGGCTGAGCGTATGCTCCATTCCTCCAAAGCCAGCCACTGAGCTTGAACAATTCGTCAAGCATTAAGGGAGTCAGAGCCACACTATCAGAGGTCACCGACTGCCTCATACATTCATATGCTGTAAACTTTTGTTTAAGCATCCAAGGCACTTCTTTACGGTAACCCGCATGTGGCACCTGGCTCCATTTCTTGTAATGTCATATAGCACTTATGGCATCTGTCAACATCTGTAGCTGCTCCCAGGGTCATCTTGGAGGTGACTCTCAAGGACTAATTGTCCTGCTGAGGAAGCAGCTTCTTAGGTTTGGAGGCTTTGGGGTTTAGGTTTAAGGTAAACATACCGCACTTCCGTCTGTCAGCCCAGCTGATATTTCCAGCACACACAGAAACACCTTGTGGGATTCACAGAGCAGGTGGTGCACATGGGGGTCTGGGAAATGAGACTGGGGCAGAACCCATCTTTAGGAAGGACAACAGACCACAACAAAGAAAGCATAAATGGAGGTAAAGGGGGAAGGAAGAGGAGAACAACCTGAAAGTCCACCTCACATCATGCTCAGTGGTAAAATTAGATCCTTATAGCTTCCAACCAGGTGGATGCTTGGAGCTTACCTTTTTGTTTCTGTTTGAGAAAGCTCTGTGCTGATGCTCCAGTGAATAGTCTTCCCTCTAACATCCACTTCCAGTTTATGGAAATGCAACTTTTAACATTTCAACTGCTTGTAGCAAAAGTATTTTTGATGCCAGATGAGAGCTGCTCAGCATTGTTTCATTGGAAGCGTTCTTTATCCACAACTGCAATATATTTTTCCTACCAAAGGAAAAAACAGTGCAACAAAGGTAGAAAAAGAGTAACTCCACAGAAGGCCTGTGCAGTGAGATTCTTCAGACTAACTTTATTAAAAGGATTTTGCACTGGGATTTCCTCCCTCTTCTTTTTTCAGGTTTGAGTCCACCTTTAGACATCGTCATTGCAATGTGACAGACATCCATTGCACCTACAGTCTACAGGAGCAAGTCCCAGATGTGCCACAGTAATAGACTCACAGAATCATAGAATCATAGGTTGGAAAAGACCTCTAAGATCATCAAGTCCAACCATCAACCCAACACCACCATGCCTACTAAACCATATCCCAAAGAGCCATATCTACACATTTTTTGAACACCTCCAGGGATGAGGACTCAACCACCTCCCTGGACAGCCTGTTCCAATGTCTGACCACAGTCCGAGGAGCAGACTTGTAAAGATAAAGGTGCAGCAGCTCACACACCACAGCATTGCCCTACAGTCTATGGTGCCCTCATCAGGTGTTGTCAGGGCCACGTACACATCTCCTCCTACCTTGGCATGGACACTACAGACCCAGGCTGGAAAAGCCACTGCCAGGTCTGAACATAACTCCCCACAGCACCCTCCTTGCACAGAGGAGGTCTGGCTACTGAGGGAAATCTTTCCCTTGCAAAATGGAAGAAGATGAAAAGAGAAAAGGATCTGCAGAAAGCAGCAGTCTGGCTTCTTTTAAGCATCACTAAGCCAGGAACAGATTTCCTTCCTCATTACAGTAATTTGTTTTCTTACTCCATCTGACAGACCCATTTCCTCACTGCAGCATCACCTCTCGCAGCTGCCCAGGCAGCTGACAGGACTGGACGCCTTGTGCTGCCCGTGCTGTGAACATATCTCAGTATTTTCCACCAACAGATACATCTTGTCTCGCACTAGCCTCAGCACAGAAGATACTATTTAAGATTGTCCAAGCCATCAAAGGCATGGAGCTTCTAGCCGCCTCTTGGCAATGAGGGCAATCCAGTCCTGTAGGATAGGGACATGGCAGGAGGACGGAAAGGGCCTAGTGATGAGATGGAGGGCCAGAACAGCAGCAGCCTTGGAGAGCTTCCTCCGCTCTCAGAAGACGGACAGAGGAGGATGAGGGAGTCTCAGGGAAAGGAACGACCGTCCAGGGCTGCCCCTCTCACGCACAGCCCAGGAGCCACTGCAGCATCTCTCCAGGGCTCTGCCGGGGACAGAGCCTGGCAACAAGGTTGTGGTTGTATTCCTGATTTCCTGGGTACCTGCCTCCTCTGTCTATGCATGAAACTACACTTCTTGAGCCTTTTGGCCCCCTTTTTTTTAATAAGTCACACGAGCTGGAGGAGGGATGGGAGGGGAAGAGGGACTGCAGTGCTGCTCTGCACACAGGCTGAGCAGCGCTGGTTTACACAAGTCTGCTCCTCCTGTGCCACTCGTCAGCTGAGGTGGCATTAATTAAAAGCTGTGGGTTGATACTTTTTAAACCCTTCTAACAGAGGGGTAGCGTTCCTGTGCTCATACCCTTCCACAGCAGAGGAAGTTATACCTTAACCCTCAAAGTTAAACACCTATTTCTCCCTCGTATCAAAAACCTTAGTGCTTAACCAGAACCTGAAGCTTACTCCAACAAGGAGATTTACGAACTGCTACTTAGGACTATTGAAATGTAAATTAAAATCTCTTAGGGCTGCATTCTAGCAATTTAATTTTAGGTTGTGCAGAGCTGTGGAGGAATGCCAGGAAACAATCTCCCTCCCCTTGTAGAAAAGCCAGATTAAAATAGCTGGTTTACAGTCCTTTGTGCTGTCATTCACCCCAAGCCACCTGTGTCAAACAAATGGCTGGGAATCAGGTGGTCATCAACAAGTCTCAGAAATATCAATGAAGTCCACATACAGACTTCATACTCTGTACTTGGTACCAAAAAAACTTCACCTCATGAATCCTCCAAGGTGGAGCTGAAGAGAAATGGTCCTTTACACCTGCAAAGCACCAACCATCCTCGTATCCGCATTGGAACAAAATGGGTGAAGCTTCCTGCAGAAAGACTATGTGGGTGGGAAGAAAATGTGTTAATTCATCTAAAGCTGCTGAAATCGCCAGATCCGGGGTCTGTGGACTGTGCGGTGGGAATTCGGTTGCAGAAGTAAGTGTTCTGCTAAACTATATGAGATGAGATAAGTAACACTAAACTATAATGAAATTATTTCCCATTGTAAATCAGAAAAGAAAAAAAATAAGTCTTTTCCTTTCATCACAATAGAATTGAAGCATGGGAAGAAGCCTGGAGGGAGCAAATGCAAATGCTCTTCAGAAGCCATTAGAGTTAAATATAGAATAATTTCAAAGACCAACCATTCATCCCCTCTTCTGCCTAACCCACTCCGCAGGATCATTTCTGTAGAGTCAGAGTGAGCACATGGGGCAAAATCTCATCAGTCTACGGCAGTCCTGCACATCAGGCTGTCCAGGTCTCTTTTCCCAAAATCACTACTGAGCAAATACTCCCCAAATGCAGCATTCTGAGTGAGAGGCTTCTCCCAGTGCACCCACCTCCAGTATCTCTCCAGCCTAGAAACATGGGAGACACCATCATTTGCTGCTAGCACAGTCTGGGGCAAAACTAATACCTAAGGCTACAAATTAGCCTACATGCTGGTCCGCTCTAGAAAAAAACAAAGCAGTCAGCACCTAGGTTTCATACTCATTTGGGAGGACCCCCCCATCACCAGTGTAATAGAGACACCAGAGATATTTTATCACTCTCCATGCAAGTCCGTTTTGCCACCCACAATCTCAAGACAAGTGCACTGTGTGAATGCCTTGTACAACGCCCTGTGCAAATTTCCTCCAGATCAGATTCGAGAACGCCGTAAAAAGGCCACAGCCGAAGGGAGAACTCAAACCCATATGTCCTGACTGCTGTTAGGGAAATGTATCCAGCCTACATTAGTAAAACCAGAAAAAGGTGCCATATTGCATCCCCAAAAGAAAAAGCTGTGCAACAAAATGTCAATTTGACACTGCTGACCAGCAGAGCAATAACGCTTCCTCAGAAATCTGGACCAGAGGGACAGACTTGCTCTGGGGCCTCAGTCTTGTCACTCCTCAAACCCGCTCCATGCCTTCATGACCACAAGCCTGCTCCATTTGCCACCTCTCCTCTTTGCAAGTCTCTCCTCATTGCTTTTTGGGTCCCAAAGGCCAGCACTTGGGGAGAAAGCTCCAAAAGCAGCAGTGCAACCTATTGCTTTACATAGTGCAGAGGATGTACCCATGCAAGGTAAGCTGCATTCCTTAGCTGCTATGGGAATTTGGCAGGACTTCCACACTGGTGGGTGTGCTGTCTCCAGGGACAGCAGGGCTGAGCCTGTGCCCTGCCATGTGCTGGCCAGCTGGATTCTCCTGGGATGGCTGCAAGAAATTTTGGAGAGTTTTGAAAGCAAGATCATTAGAGGTGCATTTCAACACCATCACCTCCAACAGCAAAAATAAGTCTGTAATCACAATGGGTTTCTCTGATTACGGGTGTAAATTAAACATGCTGGAATTCCAGGGAGCAAGAAGTGCTCTGATTCATTGTAACAGGCACCGGTCGCCATTTATAATAACTTGGATTTGTGCTGTACAGTGGTTCGACAAAAAGCCTCGGTAAGTCATTCGCTATCCAATAGTTACATTGAGTTATCACATGAGCAGCCATTACTCAAGGTGACAACCTCAGCACAACAAGCCCCTGTTGAGAGCACTTGAGTTTATGTCAACACGAAACAGCTGAACCTAATGGATATCCGCCCGGATGAGTCCAGCACCTGCACGTCACCACGAGCCTGACTGTACACCGTGGGAGAAATCGACCCAGCAGTGCATCTCCCCAACATTACTCTCTGCACAATAAGACTGACATTTTTCTCCTTTTCTTTTGAGAAGCCTTGGGTTTTATTGCTCTTTTATTTTTTGAGGGAGTGGGAACTAAAAATAACTCCTGATTAACAGCCACTAGTCACATCTGGCACCACATTTAGTGTGGGGGGGGCAGTAACATTTCAGAAGTGATGGGAGAAAGTTTGGCTTTGATTTTCTCCATCAGACCTGATCTGCCTGGCACACTGGGGCACGAAGATACCAAAAGGCCTGGTTATGCAGCCCACTTCGGGGAAGAAGAGGGCTGTACCCAGCTCTGGTGCAAGTTAGACCAATCCTGGAGGCCATTCTAACCCCAAATCTACAATCTGCTCTAGCTAATTCCGTAGACTTACCTATTTCATCAAACATCTTGAAAGGCAAGATTTCTAAAGCTGCTAGCTGAGGAAGATCAGGATTTCCTCCATGGGTCTCTCACTTGATTAGGAGATATTTCATTATTGCAAGAAGACATCGCTGTTTCTGAGCAGATCCCAAATTATTCTTGTTAAAACTTATAGCTGAGCCTCACAGTGCAAAGAGAAGATTAATTCCCAACCAAGAATAGCAGTTAGCACACTAGTTATTTTCCTGCTGCCAAAGTTACTTCATTGTCATTTCATAATACACAATTCTCTAAATTGTATACAGAAATTTCCTTCTTCTAAAAAAAGCAATGAAAGTCAAATCTGAAAGCAGAATATTCATCTTCTGACTTTTTTTACTGCAGCTTTAGGCTTTTATATCTTCACTGCCTATTAGAAGAGGGGGAAAACCCCCAATAAGTAGCTAGGATATTGATTTCTGGAGCTGTTATTTAATCTCTGGGGGTTTTTTCAGCACTTAATACAATGCAGCCAGTAGGGAACAGTCACATTTTGTGTTCATTCATCTGACTCAGGAGAAAAAGTCACTTCCTAGTGCCACGCATCCAGCAGGGGATTAGCCAAATTACCACGGTCCAAGTCTCCAGGCCCATTACCACCTTCCACCAGTCTCGGCACAGCCCTCCAAGCAGGGAGATGCATGGCATGTCCCCGCAAAGATGCACCCCCAGCCGCTGCCGTGCCACCACCCCCAGAGCAGGGTCTGGCCAGGGCCAGCTCCTGTGCCCACCACGAGCAGGGAGGCAGCAAGTGGCTGAGAAAGCCCTCCTCGCCACGGGCACCGGGAAACGCCACTGCAGACAAGCCGGAGGAACGTTATGTCTATCTGGAGTTATTCACTGGGAGCTTTGTTTAGAAGGAATGTGAGGCAGATGGGGACAGAATAACTCCACGGTGAGAAGCGAAGTGGCATAACAAATAGGAAGACAATACGGAACTCTGTTCTTCAGGGAACGCGTTAATATTCTTATCTAATAATATGTCTCCTTAGCGATAATACATGGGAAATAACTGAAAATCATATTAATATAAATAAGGGGTAGCTGTTACCAGAACTCAGTCTAAATGACAGAGCTCTCTGTTAATGTGAATTCATTAGTATCCTCTTCCCAGAATGCGTATATCTAATTTGCAACTAAATTATTTGGGGCATTTATGCTCTACAGGACCCTGACCTGGTGCTGCAGTACTTTTACCCCTGAGAACCAGGGGCGGGAGGGATGAGGAGCAGGCTCTCTTCTGAACCATTGCCAAACACCACGGTACAGCAACTTCAGTACTTGACCAGGCAAAATCTCTTTTAAAAGGCAATGGTTATTTGTAGGGAGAGTAAAGAGCAAGAGATCAGAGCTCCACTGTGCAGCACAGCCACGAGAACTTACACCGTGTCTCTCTGCCAAAGACGGAGAATGCCACTTACAGAAACCACAGGAAAATTGGTTGAGTCATCCTCCATCCATCACAGCTCCTGCAGCTTCCTTCTCAAGGAGAGCAAGATGATGATAAATACAGCGTCAGCGTATTAAAGTGGGTCTTTTTCCTGAGCCGCAAATAAAGCTGCCGGCAGGATCAGCCTCCCCAGGAGTAAACGCCAAGGAGAAATCCAGGGAAAACAAAGGGAGCTGGTTAACTGAGTGATGCCCACATCCCTCAACAGGCACGATCCTACAGAATGGAGCATGCAGTCCCAATCTGGCACTGTTTACAAACACGATGCAACTGGCATCGTTTCAATATTGTCGTAACAGGTGAGCACACATACAGCCTGGGGAGGAAATCGCATTTTTATTGACTGACAGATTGCTGTACTACGTTACATTGAACATCCCATCAGGAATGGAGTGTGCCCTGCCTAAAATATGGCATTGTGCAAAGGTTAGCTGTACACTGGTCATTTTACCAAGGTTAAGGCTACCCTGTAAAGCTTTGCTGGAACAGCTGTGTTGGTTATGGATGTTAAATAAACAAATAAATACATACATACATACAAATTGCATCTCAAAGCCAGCTTAGCTCTGCCACGGGAACCCCTGGAGTAGGTACAGATATGCTTTTATCAGCTTAGTTGAGCTGTTTGAGGAAATAATAGCGTAAAAAAAGCAGCTTGTATGTCTGTATCTTTACTGCAGGGCTCAGCAGACACGCAATGCCAGCACCGCTGCTGCAGCAGCACTGCTCCCACAATAAGTCACCCCTGATGCAAGCTGCATGCGTGTGTGTGTTTGTACATACAGATAACATGTCTGTATGTACATATCCTGACTCTCAAGTCCAATTTCCAGTGGTGGCCATGGCCTTCGAACGCTTCTGGGGCAGGCGCAGTCCCCAGCAGCTCCTGACAGTGGTGACAGCCACTCCACTGCCTGCTGCCACTGCCCTTCCTGCTGCGCTTCTGGCCTGCCTAAAACCCAACCAATAAAATACAAAACAGATAAAAAGTTATTACACATGCATAAATTTGACACTCCAGTTGTAGGGTTCTGAATTACATCTCTACTAATTACACATCTAGTTTTCCTCACTTGTGACAAGTTCATGACTGGCATTTGTTTGCCTCTGATTTCTGCACTAAGCTTCCACCTCTGCAGCAACCAACACTTGAGTACTCATCGAATATCATTACTCATCAAACACCACAGAGAGTAAATGTTCCGCGTTGTCAAAAACAAGGGCTGAAGAAGGTACCATGAAAGATTACATCCCTTAAAGACCTTCGAGCATAGTCAAATAAGTCTGGATGGGATGACTTTGTTGTCTTACAAAAATTTTTCAAGGGTTTTGGGTTTCGGTTTTTTTCTTTGCATCCTGATGAAAAGGGATCTGGAAAAAAACTAGAGATCGTATGTTTCTCAAAAATGACTACCATATCTATCGGAACATATATCCCAAATGAGAAAGATGGAAATTAAATTCCTCCTCTGGCTCTTTCAGACCAGGAATTTCCTGTCAAAACCCATTCCCTCCAAGAAACACATTTCATAAAGAAGTAAAAAAAAAATTTGGCAGCCTCTTTAACTTGTGTCTGACATAAAAATTCTGCTCTGGACTCTCAGACAAGGAGAAAAATTATAGCAACTCACATTTAGGTTAGAAACATGTACATTTAAAATAAACTTTTGTTGAAAGCAGAGCCATCCCTGAGTGCAGACAGAGTGGACCATTTCATCACCTGCCTGTGCTCATGCCTGTGTGAAGAGGGGGTGTCCTAAAACCTGCCCATTCCTGTCCCTCAAACAGCAGCACAAGAACAAATCTCTTACAAGCCTCAACCTCCCCTCCCATGCCACTTGTGCCTTCCCTGGAGCCAGGATCTGGCAATTACTCCCCAGACTGACAGCGTTCACGTCAGCTTCTGTTCTGAGCAGCTCTGAGCCAGCTCTGGGGTTACGTTGCCTCGGTCGTCCTAAGGGGCCAGGCAAAGCTCAAGTCTCCCAGGGAGCTTTGCTGGAACAGTAATTAATGAGAAACTGGAGATATTTCTCCTACTTGTTATGTCAGCAGCATGTACATGGGCCCTATGTATGCTGAAGAGCAATGAGGAAACATTCGTATTCATACATATGTCACTCACCTTTTTAGACACCACACAATACTGGTGCCAGCAAAAGCTTTACAATCTTCCCCGGGTTCATAAATCTGAGGGCCTATATAACTCTCAGTGTCCCTTAAATTCTACCTCACATTTGGACAGACCCAGCGCAGCGTTTCTTTCATTGGCTACATTACACGGAGCCGTAAGACTCCGTGGACAGAGCACAGCTGGGAATGCATTTTGGGGAAGCAAAAATACTACCAATAATTATGACACTGCTCATGAACATGGACAGAGAACACGAATGTTTAGATGACCAACAAAAACATATTTGCTACACCTGGACAACCTTGACCAGCGACAGCCAGTCATTACTCAAGTAATCCTGAGCTTGGGGCTTTGACAGCAAATGGACGAGTGGAGAGTGGGACTGGAAAGCAACCCACTGTCTGGGAAGCTGCTCTCTTCAGCAGAACGAACCAATATCTCTTGCAGCAGAGAGAAATGCTTTCTTGGCTTCTCCTCTGACACAGCTAAGCCTGGTGGGAGGGAGCAGCAGCAGGAGGACCCTGCCCCAGGTGCTGCGCTGTGCCGTGAAGCTCACTCTCCACCCGCGGTCATTGTTGCTGTCAGTTTTCAGAAGCCTCCTCCTTCTTGCAGAAGTAGGCTGCTCCCATAAAAAAAACCCTTCACTGTGTAGAACAGATGGAAAGCATGAAATTGTGCATGGACAAGTGGGGAAATGATTACCAAAAAGTGGCTTTTCAGTTCTTAATGTCTTCCAAAGTCTGAAGAAAAGTTAACCTACAATATATCTGCAGTCACTTCAGCCAGCTCACGTTCTTAAAATTCATGGAAATTCTGATTTTCAAAACAGCATTTAAAGGCCACAGTGGATTCCAGACTTATTTTAATCATGAGACAGAATAATTGGCGAATCAGAACAGATAAGGCTAGAAGGACCCAAAACCCACTGAAGCTGAAGGATATCTCCAAAAGCTCTGGTAGGATTTGGTCCAGAGTTTGCCTTCTACTCCAACCATCCTAAAGGCTGCTGGCAACAGCACAGTATGATTTCTTTTTTTCATAGTGAGTCACACAAATTGATAAATGCTGCCTCATTTGAAAGCCGGGTGCTTAGTCCCTAGCTCTAATAACGCTCTGCAGACTGATGACTAATTGACAGGCATTTTTGGGATAGCTGGTGATGCATATCAACAACAAAGTGAAATGTCAGCAAGTGAGTGAAATATATTGCAAGGCTTACATGGATTATGAGAAGCTGTATTATCAAACAAGAGAACAAAGTCAAGGGATAAGCAAGTGTGGAATCAGAGCATCCAGCAGGATAGTGATAATTAAGTCCAGCGAGATAATTTTATAAATGTAGATTCAACGGCTTTACTCAGATTCTCATATTTTCTTGTATAACCAGTAAGTTTATTCAGAGATCGTGTTAGTAATCAACTTGAGTAGAAGTGGCAACGTGAGTAGAAAAGGGGCTGCACAGAGGAACAGTTAGGTTGAAGAAAAGCAAAATTACAATTTCCCTGCTGCCTGCTAATGACTTAACGACCTCAAATATGATCCATAGGGGGCTGCAAAAGGAAGCTGTCTTGAAATTCAAGCAGGAGTTTCGTATCTGTTATGCTAATTTCCAGGGACTAATATGGTCAATTTTATATATAAACAACAATTTCATCTGCCATGTTGGGCTCGAGTTGCAACCCTTTTCAGTAAAAAAATATCAGCAAGTAAGTAATGATGTCTCCTAGGCTAGAATTGTGACCCGGGTGTCATCCAGTAAACAAGATGTGTTAATTGTCCAGCTGCAATGTCACGAAGATAAACACATCTGTTTACCAGCAGTCGCCTGTTCTTATGTACCTGTTACTGGGTGCATCGCACGCACCACCTCACGCTTATAATGAGGCCGGCCAGAAAAGAAAAAACTCTGCTTAACAAAATGTTTCATATTTCACCACCGAGTTTTGCCCATTGTAAGGATGAGCTGGAACAACTGTGCATGGCTTTGGGAAGGGACAGGAGAAAAACACAGTGGTAAGGTAATTGCTGTGGATATCCAATGTTAAATCACCATTCCTTGAGATGTCTGATTTCCCAGCAGCTCGCCAGCCAAGATACTGTACGATCAGTATTCCCCCCGTGTGTATAAATGAAATGACTGGCTTCCAATCTGCAGCTTCTAGACCCCTAAGAAGGACATGGAGTGATTTTAAGTTGTCCAAGAAAAAGGATTACAGAAGCAAGCTTCTATGCTCTACATGTGGTTGGGTAGGGAATTTTTTAGTGTCCACATATTGCTAGAAACCAAAATTCTCTAGACGTTTTAAACAGGCTAACGGGAGTGGTAACCACCAAAATCACGAGGCTTAACTTGCGGTCTCATAAAACCAGTGCAAGGGCTGCTGCTGTCAAGGGCTCCTCAACCTTTTTGCTGCACACACAAAGCCAGAACCTGAGAAGCCTTTGTAACAGACATCTCCTTTAAACATTTGTCCAAAATTTCTAATTTCGACAAATAAGAACTTCCCTACATCAAAAACTTTCCAATCACCTGTAATAAACACACGCAAACACAGTTTGCACAAAGCACTTCAGTCCTTGCGTTTTGTAAGCTTAGAATCAACAACTCAACTGAAAAATTGAAACAAGCATCAGTATAGTGAGAGATTATAACCGAACAGAAATATCATAAATTATTATGAGACTAAATATATATTCTTTTTGAACATTGTAAAGTCTGATTTCACATGTAAGCAATTGTTTCATTATAACAGCTCTTAAACACCTACAATTACATGTTGGTTTCTATTGTTCAGAACATTTTATATGCACACGTAAGGCAAATGCTCAGATATAAATCCCAGGCGGTGAATATTTTTAATGGTGCAATTATTTTCTCATCATAATCACTTGGGTACCATTCCTGTTAAACTATTCAGCATTCCTTGAGAAAGTTAAGTAAAAATCAATCTGAGCTACTTTAAGGTAAGGGCTTCCCAGCTCTGCTCGCTCCCCCATCTCTGCCCAAATAAATAAAAATGTGTATTAGCTATGGGGACAATCAATGAAATTATATTAAATTTGCAATTCAGCCAAGCGACTGCAAGTTCTACTAATTATTTATATTTTGAGTCGTGTTGACGCTGCTGTTATTGAAAGGCTCAACAGCACTTATCTTTACTGGAAGCAATATCTGAAGCTTTTACGCCTCCATTTTATTAAAGTTGAAACATTTTTTGGCCTAGTTAAGTAACTAGGTAGTTTTCTAATTATTTTGCTGGTGAGAAAAAGTTTGGTCTCCTGAAATGTATTTTATAAAGTAGCACCTTTTCAATAGGTGCTGACAGCTTAGTACCCATGCTGTAAAAAAGATTCGTATGTTTGGACCTTTTAAAACCATAACTGATGTTGTTTACTTCCCATAGGTCTTCTCCGCAGAGCTTTTGCTGTGGAGGTCAGAGAGCAGCGGGTTCCTCCAGACCCTGCACAGCAGGTCCTGTTCCAGGAAGCTGGGTAAAAGAACCCCAAAACCATCACTCTCCCTGTTCGGGCAGTAAGGAAACAATTAGCCTGATGTCAGTAAACCCTGACAGGGATGAGGAAAGCCTGCCCAAAAACTGAAGCGCAATGAATTTAAACCCTCAGTATGACAAACACTGGTGTAAATACCTCAAAATCAATCTGAATCCACAAGGATGAGTTCAGCACAAAGACCTACCCTCCCATGGTCATTAAACACCCCATGACGTTTATCAGAGGAATGCAGGTAACAACCTCACTTCTGCTTGTCAGATTACATTCTGCCTCCATGAACTCACCTTTAAAATTTCAAATGGATTGCACATTATTAATTTCCTGTTTCAAAATGTCCATTATTAGCAAAAATGACATTTCAGCAGAGAAGAAAATGATTTCAATTTAATCTGCAAATCAGTTTGTAAGGAGTTCAGCAAAGCAATTAGAGGAATTTCTGGACTACAAACACTGTGTAATGTGAGATTTCATCTTAACTGATAGACCTGTCAGGATTTCCATCCAAAAATGCAGCTGCGTTTTCCTCTTGTCCACCCAAATTTTTCATGAGTTATATCTGAAAGCTTTATTCTTTCCATTATTGTTTATTGGCACCTTGGCACTTTACCCAATTTTAATCCATTTTAAACCTCCTCTTGTCCCACTGAGCAGAACAGTTGTCCCTCCAAGCAGGACTGGAGAAAAAGGACAAATTGATGCCATATCTACAGTGCTCAAGAGTCACCAAAGAGAAGTGCAAACCCAGTTAAACCTCTAAAATGTACCAAGTCTTTATTGGGCAGTGGAAAGCAAGACTGACCAAAGCTGAGTTTGGGTACATCATGCAGTCTGCAAGACGACAACCAGTCTCAACATTTCCTAACAAAATGAGCAAAATGCAGGAACACACGTTANAAGCTCTGCCAACAGGCCCCAGGGCGTCNTTTTAGGAAGCTATACAGCTGCCTTTTTTTTTCTNTTTTTTTTAGCTTTTTTCCCCTCTTTCCCTCTAAGTGCAGTGAATTCATAGCTGTGTCCCAATTTCTTTTGAACTATGCACCAGAGACATCATAAAAAACAACCTTGCTGCCATCTCATTCAGGCTCCAAAATTTTCCAGCCATTGAAAAAACTGAATTCCTTTCACATTTCCAGGTTGTGCTGTCCCACTGGCAGCTCCCTCTGAAAGGTTCCCTGACATCCCAAGCTTAGTGCAAATGAAATCAAAAGCTTAATTCATCCTCTGTCTTCTCCCCTAGTTCTTTGTTAGAAATGTCACACCCACAACGCCATATTTTTGGCCCCATATCTCAAGGGTCATCTCCAGTTCCCCCCTCCATCTCTGACAGCCCGTGTCAGTCAAATCTGCTCAGAGCTATTCTTTTTTCTTTTCCTCCTTGGAGGTGGTCACATCCTGGTTTGATTATTGCACTTTTCCTTCTGGGGTCCCTCTTCACTATAACTTTTTCTAGTCCATACAAAACCAGTCTTCCTTTCTGCCTTGTGAATCCCCTCAAACCTGGCTGGTAGGTTAGTTTAGATAGTTAAACTACACTTAGTTTAAGTAACTAAATCTTGCACAAGTATAAAGAAATGTTTTACGAGAAGCTGGAATCCACACACTGAACCCACCTCTTGTTTTGACCTGCATGTCCCTGCATCATCTCCCTACTGTAGGAAAGAAATTCATCAAGCATTTAACTGACTTGCAGAGCTTTTGTGTTGCAAACAGAAATAAACAGAACAGCTGAGCTGGTCAAAAGCATCCAGCTGGGATCCTCTTCCCTCAGCTTCAGACAGTCCTGCCGACTGCGCTGGGAAGGAACGCAAGCACAGATAAACAGAACATTCAAAATAATTAGATACCCACAACACTGCAAATGACTTAAATGGGGGTTTTCACTCACTGAAGGAGTGGGATGGAGCTGTTCACGACAGATCTTTTGTGGCTACGTCTGAACTGACAATTAAACCAAACAAGGGAGCGGAAGAGTGAATTCCAGGCAAGAGCAGCCTGCACCACCCGTGCAGTCAGAAGGGGCTTTTTGTTTCCTACATGATGTGCACCGTGCTGCAGCCCTTACACACAGAGAGTAC
>Ga0065711_1002495_pt1 | contig 35481 bp, 16 predicted proteins | sample Hoacrofraction12_FD_59098 | JGI IMG/M metagenome (GOLD analysis project Ga0065711, IMG submission 59098) | Hoatzin crop microbial communities from Cojedes, Venezuela - Epithelial fraction 12 v2 (version 2) | ecosystem: Host-associated > Birds > Digestive system > Esophagus > Crop | place... | reverse complement strand
CGACGATGAATTTCATCTGCGCCTTGAAACAGGGCAAGAAACAATACATATTTATGGGTACCAGGGGAAGGTTGAACTGTAAACCACCACTTCTCCCTACGTCTCTTATGAAAGGAATTAGCATTGCAAAATTTACATTAGGAATTAAAAAAAAAAAAGATGAGAGAGGCATTTCTATGATGTGAAAATGCTATGCCTCGGACCCATTGAAACTGGAGCAAACTATCCCTTCACAGGACCAAATCTGGGGCATGGCCTTTTAACTGCAACAGCCAAATTAAAACAAATGGCAAAAATTAAAACACTCCAGCCATCACCGAATGTGAAAGTTCAAGTGATGGGGAAATAACGCGTGTAGCAGATCGCTTTCCTACAGTTTTATTTGAATGAAGTCTTAGGGTGTTTTTTTGAAAGAGTTTTAAGCGTATTCAGAGATACTGTACAGATAAAGATACGTAAGAACATAAAAATACCGATGTATGCAGCCAAGCACAAACAGCTTATAGGCCTTTAAATCCAGAAGGGGCCATAACAACAGAGTGTTTGGTATGGGTTGTTAGAAGCCCAGGCAAAGATAAAACTCCAATAAAAAGTACATTCTTTTATGTTCAGTGTTAAAGGAAAGGCAATGTAAAATGAGGATTTATGTTTGTGGGGGCAGGCCGAGGAATACAGGCCCTTTGATAATCTGGTGCTGCAGGAGACGGAGCAAGCTCCAGCGAGGTTTCAAGAGCTCTCTCTGGCCGCGGAAAGGGCCTGAGGGAACCTGGCTCTTCTGGAGGGGGGCTGAAGGCTTGGAGCTGGGCAAGGAGTGCAGCGATGCTCGGCAGACTGCCTGCTTCCTGGTAAATCTTCGTAGAGCACCTAGGCTTAAAGACCTCATTTTTTTATGATTCATCATCCCTGTTGAAGTCAGTCTTGGAGTACGCTGCTGGTGACATTTACCCTCTGGCTTTTCTTTGAGCAAGGGTGATTCCCAAAGGGCCTTCACACGGAAACCAGGTTACTGTTGCCTTCAGCACAAGCAAGATCGTGTTCTAAAATTGCCCATTCCGGTATTACTGTAGACCTGCAATAGCTTGTTCAGGTGGTCAGGAGTACTTAACTGGTGTAAGGAGAGTAAAAAAGACTTTTTTTTCCCTTGTTGGTATCCCCATGGAGTAATACATAGCTGCTGAGGATGGAGCATTTGTGTGAATAATTTTTGGGTTGTCATTCCCAGGCTCAGGCTTTTCCAGACTTCGAAGGTTAGCTGTGTGTAAAAAGTCAGCTCTATCTGCAAATAGAACAGAACGGAAACAATGAAAGTCAATGAATTGACTCACTCTGGGTTCAAAGAGCTTTGAATCAAGACCTGACAGACTTAACTTGAAGTATGTAAGTAGTCTTGAGTTTGGGAGTGTTTGAAATTGTAGTCTACATTTGGGTAGATGTACTCATGTGACATCTTACATGCTTAATAAAAATAATGAAATGACAGTTTTTCATTTATTTCTGATAAATAATATGTAGTAGTTTAAACTGGCATGTTTTGTATAAAACCAAGTAATTTCTGGTGCACAATTATATTTTAGAAAAATAAAAAAATAAAAGAAAAGGAGTTTAAGATGCAGTTTGCAATTTTAGGAAAAACAGTAATCTCATTGCACCACTGAAGAATACTGGAAAATGAAATGGATTTAAAGTTTCAAATGTTTTTATCAAAATTAGGGAAGGGCATGGAGATTAAGGGAAAATAATTGGTGAAAATGAATGTAGTTTACTTATGCAACTTATGAAATACAATAACAGCTTATGATTATGGATATAAGAGGAACGGAGCCTATTTGCAATTAAATTCCTCTGCTCACTTTTTGAGATATGTGAGAGTACAGGAGAAAAAGGTCCCAGGCAGGTTGGTATTGAGAAGAGTGAGGATCCCATGAAGTGGTCCTCCCTGTGCAAGAGGCTCTCGCTGCCTCTCGATGTTCGTATGCCCCGGCCGGGCTGGGGTAGTTCTTGCAGCCCTCGAGTGCTGCAGTCAGCAGTAGTTCCTCTGGAGGTGGCACAGCCTCACGTGAGTGAGTACTTGTGTCTCAGTAGGACGCAGAGAGCACTTCTAATGCAGGTAGTATTTTTTGGAAAAGGTATTAAAAAGCTTCTTCACAATTACTAGTCTTAAGCATTCTGTAATTGTTTCTCTGGCAGTAGAGTTAATTTACTTCAAGTTGCCCTAATCCCAGTTCCACCTGGGATCCTTCTGTTTACCTAATTCCCTCTGAACTTGCAGGTTGGATGTGGTATTTTCCTCACTTTCCTGCTCTAATCTGTTGGGTCATGTTGCTGCACACAATTACACTTACATTGCTATCCACTGAAAAGACGTTGTGTTTCATGAGTTGAGTGTTAATTAGAGTTTACCAAAATGTTTTTTCAGTCTTGGAAAGCAAAGTGCTAAGTTATTACTATAATAATATTTGCTGTTTAATTACATTTCAGTAATGTCTACAATGTTCTGAGTATGTTTTAGATGCTCACCTTCTTCGGAATGAAATCCCTGTAGCTTTTAATGTGATTTAGATCCTTGGTAGGTTAATAGTTCTAGATGTAAGTCCCAGTCCTTTCCAGCTTGTTACTCATTGATCCAGCCCACCCTGTAAGTGTTTATTAAGCCACAGAATATCCTAGAGAAGTTGAGAACTCCCATATATACATTAGACAAAAGGCTGAAATGTAGGCACAAGTGACGTGCTTTGTTCAAATTTGTCCAGCAATTCTGCAGCGGAGGTGGAAGCAGAACCCAGGCGTTACAGCCTGGCTCCTACGGCACGTCTGCACAGAGAGGGCTGGAGTGTCCTCGAGCATCACAGAGGTTTTCAGCCTGGCATCCATGGGTGACTTTTAAGAGATTCACCATAGGTAACTAAAATGAGCCAGCGTGGGCACACAAATGCAGCAGGGAATGCGTGCCTGCCCTGACAGTGATTAATGTTCACAGGGTTGGAGACTATTGGGAATAAATGGTTTGTTAAACTAGCTGCCTTGGATACTGGTAGCACTGTATTCACACGTTCATTTGTGGAGCTTAATACAAAAAACGAACTGTGGCATACCTATGCTAGCCTGCTTCTCTCCTGTGCCACCAGGGCAGGCATAGCTCAGCTAACCCTAGAACATGAAGTGCATGGCAAATACTAGGCAAAATTGTCACCGTGCCATGCTGTGGTTTTCAATAAGGCAAATTTTGAAAGCTGATTCCATGGATAAAGGAAGAATCTTTTCAAGTATTTTTGATAAGAACCACAACATGAAATCTGGGTGGAAGTTAGTCACATCCTCACCTGATAAGGAAGTTTTCTACAGTAAATGAGTTGTGAAAGCCTGCTTGCAATTAGATGGAACAGCTCCAGGTTCTACAAATACACTTTCTGGGCCCTGATTTGTTGTTACTAGATTTGATCAACGCCCCTCTGAGCACAGCAGCCAGGTAGGGATCTGATCCAAAGCACATGCTGCAGGCTTTTAGTTCTGGATAGCATCAAGAGGATTGGACTAAGATACTTCTGAGAAAGGGCTTGATATCCAGATAGGAGAGGTCGTAAAAGCTATATGAAGGGAAAAAAGCCAGAGGATTGAGCTGGCTTACAAGTGAGTTTCCAAGGTCAGGGCATTTTATTTAGAAAGCAATTACAAAACTTATTACAAATGCTGAGGAACCTAGGAAGGGATTAAGCAATCTTATTAGTTGTACAAACCCTCTTATGACAGCAAATCTACCCGTTAGCTGATATGGCTTTTGTGACCATAATATCTGAGCAGAGTGCAGAGTGACTCTTCCCCTGCAAACAATGGTAGGAAAAATGTTGCTTGGCTTTGAAGAGGGGCCCATTGTGTTCAGTCAGATGCAAAGGCATCTTGTTTAGATTCTTGAAGGAAGAGTCTCAGGGTGGGAGGCTGGCTGGAGTCTGGGCAAAAAACAGTGGGGGAGGAGGCTGAGGATGCAGAATGGGGCAAAACGTCATTAATGGCGAGAGCAGTAAAAGTAAGGTGGCAAGGGAGGAAAAGGACCTAAAGATAGTTATATTTTCAGAAATATATTTATGACTGTCTGTGTATGCCCTGTACATGCATGTGCTGCAGTTGAACTCAACAGTAACGTATTTCTGTTGTAATTACTCAAAGGTAGGTATCCAAATCTCCTTAGTTTCAAAAATCACAGCTACGCGTGTGTATCTTGTGTGCTCGTATGCGTGATTAAATTTTTCTTTTGTCCCCTGTATACTTGGTTTTCCTTGGTAACAGGCTGTGACACTATCATAATTTTTACTAAATCTCCCTTTTACAGTTTCTCATCATTTTCCAAAATGCTCTATTTGTTTTTGGCTTTTCCACAATTGATCTTGGCTAAAAAGAGAGTGTTCTAAACACTTTCTAAGTACACCACAGGACAGTATGTGTATTTTGATCTCTGCGTACTTCTTTTCATTGATCTACACGTTTGTATTTCTTTCTTTATGGGGACAGAGAGCAGAATGGAGACAAATAAATAAAAAGAAACATGACATTGCTAATATAAGTGACCAGGCCATTGCTTCAGTGTCAGAATGCAATTAGATTTGACCTGGGACCGGAATTCGCTTCTCAGCAGGCTTGCTTAATGATTAGTTTTATTGATTCTTCATCACCCCTACTGGGCGGTTCATTTTTACTGGTAATGGAAAAAGACTGTTGCCCCTGGATAAAAAGCTGGTCATGAAAGACAAAGGGCTGATTGAGGACTGCTAGGCTTTTCAGCCCGCATACCACCTCTTCTTTTGCTGTCCTGCCTGACAGCAGGCAAAACAGTGAGAGAGGTCAATTCTTAAAGGGCATTCAGGGTAAGGAGCATCGTGCTGCTCACAGAAATTAGCTGGAGAGGCTTTTATATCTTAGAGCAGTTCTGATCACTGTTGTACGACAAACTGAATGAGAATTTTTGCAGCAAGATATTGATGTACCAGACATTGCTAGTGTGATTAGTATTGAGTCTGAGACAGTAAGCACGGTTAGCAATAGAACTGTGGTTTGCAAACACCTGCTCACACTCCTAATCCCAGCATGCAGGTACAAGTACACTTCTAGCAACAGCTAGAAATTTCCCAACAGCTGCAACAGGTAAAGACTAGTTTACATCCTTGGCAAAACTTTTGTGCCGGCTGCTACCTGTTCGGAAGTGTTTCCAAAGGGGTTTATTATAAGCCCTGGCATAAATAAGAGGAATACAAACAGTTCCTGTTTGTTTGCTTTAGTTCACTGGGTACATGAAGCATGTAGTGTGACTCACAAAGTTGTAGGATGAGTCTGAGGTAGAATTACAGACATGCTATCTGATATTATGAGATGTAGCAGGTGTTTGTGAAGGCAGTTTCCCCATCTGGAAACAGCGCTTCGGGGAGTTTAGGCTGCTGGTGGAGGAAAGACTGGTTGGTTTACACTAGTGATGATAGGTGATCTATCAGAGGGTTGAAATTGGTGGTTTCTTCAGCTGAGCATCTATAGGCTGAGATGCGTATTGAAACCACAGTAACTAAATGTCTGAGTTTGCAAAGACTTGACTGGAAGCTTCATGAGAACAGATACGAAGCTGAGACGGTGTTGCCAAAGAGCAACGACACTGCTCACTCCGCACACCAGTTCAGCCAGACAGAAATAAAATAAACCTTTTTAAAAATCTTGGTGCTGTAAGTACAAGATTACCCACTGGTGTAAATTAGTGATCATTCAAGGACTTCAGCGCAGCTACACTGATCACATCACTTGTGGAACTGGCCTTTAATGTTTAATATTGTAATCAATCACTTAATAAAGAACATTCTTTTTTTATGATAGAATCTGCAACAGAGCAAGTCAAGAGGAAGTTAAAATTACACCATATGCTTGTAAAGAAAAAGTAGTCAGCTGTGAACCTCAGACTTACTCTCTCAAGTGAACTGGAAATAACAATGGTCTTTAAATTTGACTAAATTCTGAAATTAATCAGAGGCATAGGACCTGAAATCTGAACAAACCAGGAACACTCCAGTGTCTGCGTGTATTCACCTGAGAGTTGGGTCCTCAGAAAAACATGCTCTCTTGATCTATTCCAAGTGGATAATTATGCCCAAAATGTTCCTAATTTTTATGGATAGCTATTCAGTTCTTGTAGGTTATTATCATGGTGTCAGTTATCGCCCAAACTATGCACACACTGGCACATCCACGTTGGTTGGTATCCCTAGGCTGTTTGAAATTCACCTCTTCAGCCTGCTGACGAGTTTTGAACAATCAGATTTGGAGTGAAACTGGGAGCGCTGCCAGGAGCTGGAGATCGGCTTTGAGCCTTGCGGCAAATTCCCGACAGCCCTTCTGTGGTTTCTTTGTCCTGCAGGCAACACCACAGCTACCGCGGTGGCTCCTCTGCACAAGGCGTTGGAGCAAAGGAGTCCCCACAAGGCAGGACAGAGTAAGGCAACCCTTTTTCCTTCCCCTTCTGTCAGGGAGTGGGCTTTAGGAGGACCTCTGCGCTATTCCCGCCAGGTCATCTGCCCCAGAGCCTGGGCAGTCACTCGTTGCTTTTGGTTTGGAGGTTGCCCAGGAGGAATGGAGAGCATGTGTCCTTCTTGAATGGGTTGTGCAAGACTTAGAGCTGAATGCTGATGGCACAGGAATTTGACAAGACATCTGTGCAGAGCCACGGACAAAGAGGCCCTTCATGTTTCCTATCTTTTGCAAAGCCAACATATCAGGATTTTGGTAGCATAAGCTAGACTCCCTGTGAGCTACCTGGCTGCAAAGCAGGTCAGGGTGGGCTGGAAGGTTGTTTCCCTTGTCCAGACCTTTTCTAGAGGCGAGGTCTTCACTCCCAGTCCCCTGTGCATATGCATGCATAATATTCTGAGCAAGGTCTCCATTGCTCTCCCTCTCCATCTGGGCTTTGCCATGTGTGTGGGTGCTGGTGAGTCCTCTTAATCCCACCTAGCTCTGTAGGCTCCTTACAGGGAGAGGACATCCAAGCCTTTAAGAATACATTAAGGAAAGAAGGTAAATACCTATAGGCCCTGCTTGTGTAGCCGAGTATAGAGTCTTTGGGAAAGAACAGCCCGTTTCCATGCAGAGATTAAGGCACGTGAAGCCTATGGAGGCAGGTATTGCCTCCTCTCTCCTGGCTGGGAATCTGGAAGGTGAGTGACCCACACTTTCCCTTGGCTCACATTTTCTCTTCATGCTCTCTGGGTCCCCTTGTGCTACAGGGCTAGCAAAGGGTGGTGTGAGTCAGGTAGTGCTGCGTGTTAGGGCTGTGAGGTAGGCACGGTGCAGATGGGATGGGTATAGTTCAAAGGGTTATCGGGGATGTCACCCGGTTTTGTGGGACTGATGTCATGCCTAAGGGTGTTGTAAGTGATTGTGCAATCATGCACTCGACCATTGCTGGAGTGACCTAGCAGGGCATGTTTTATATAGCTTGAAGAAACTAAGGACAGTCTCCAAAGGTATGTATACTTTTAATTCAGATAAATAGAGTTTGGTGTGTAAGTAGGAAATAGTGCTAAATCTGTTTTTTTGGGCAACCTCACAACAAAAACAAAATCTGTGGAATAAACTGAAGGTTAACCTCTGGTCTTCAGCATCTTGAATGACTGGTCTTATCCTTCCTCTGTCTGCAGTAGTTCATTTCCTGGGGTCCTGGTTTCCTGGGGATGAAGAGAGGTAGTAGCAGAAGGAGAGCTATGGATGCCGCCAGAGTGGAAGGAATAAGCTGTTGTTTTGCAGATCTCTAGGCTGGTGAATGCAAATAGTCCTGGCCTTACACAAAAGGATGGAGGCTGTATGTAGAAGTGGTGCCTGTCTTCTCCTTTGGCTGAATTACACACTAAAGTAATTTATAACAAAGGGAAAAGGTGTATTGTTAGTAATTGTTATATTAAGGAGCGAACCTAACTTGCTGATTTAGCATCCATTTCCTCTTATAAAAGACAGGAGAAAATGGGGGTTGGGGAGACTTGGCAGGGAGCAGTGTAGATGGTAGGCGCATTTCAGAATCATTTCAGGCAGACTTCTGCTAGGTTTGGTGGCTGTGTTATCTCAGCTCCTTTTTTTTAATAGGAGTGGCAGGCCCGGCATGCCCAGCAGGGCTGCCACATTAATTCACCATGGAGCACAGCTGTCAAGCACAGGGATGGAGAACAGCGAGGTCTTGATGCAGTATTTGCTGAAAAGCGTGATGGGAGCTGAGGCAGAACTGTAGAGGACATTAGGAAATATTCAAATACAAGATCAAAGTGAATGACCTTAATTTCCTAAACTTGGTTAAGTTAGTTGCTGCTTGGTCTCTTAACCTTGCTTTTTGTGATTATTGATGGCTAGCCCTCCAGGTTCTTTTCCTCTGGTCTGTGCACAGGCTGCAGTATCAGAATTTTTGAGCCTGATCTGATGAAAATTATGTTCAGCTCTGCAACCCTGAAGATCACGTGAAGGTAGCTCTGCCTGAATGGCAACTTCCTCCATGGCGCTGATGGCATTTTTGAGTTTATGGGCACACATGCTGGTTTTATGAGACTCTGCAAAAAACAGATGGGGTTGCTGGCGATTCAGAATGTCAGTCTCATGCTGGCCTGCCATGTAAATGTCTTGTTGACGTACATGAGGACCGTTGTACCAATAAAACAGCGGATGCTAATAGTGTGCCGTTCCAGTGCCTTTTCATCAGGAAAAGTCAGTCAGAAAGCAAGGCAAATGTGAAGGGGTGCTCATTGCTCCAGAACAGTTTGTCTGTAACTGTCGCATAGCTAATTAATGCTGTGTCTGATGATCTCAGCAATCTCCTCACCAGATGGGAAACCACCAGTCTAAGTACACTAGACTGTATACCAAAAAATGGTGATTCAGAAGGATGAGTCGGAAAACCCTCACACTGAATAGCCAGCTGTCTAGAGCGAGCCAGGAGGGAGCACTGAACTTTAGCTGGGATGTGCCTGAAGTCATCGCCATCACCAAGGCTCAGCAGGGTTTGTGGGAAGATTCCTCTATCTAGCCATGATCCAGAACCCAGTGTCCTCTTTGAAGTGTGCAAGAGCAAGCAGTCAACTGCTCTTCCACAGTGTAACCAGAGGGAAAGCTTGCATTTTAGAGTGGTTGTCTGGATGAGGGAGACGTGTGCTCTGTCTTCTCACTACCCTGTATGGAGTGGGAAGAAGGGATCAAATTCTCTTCTTAGGCTCCCCCCCTAAAAAGGTCTCCTTCTATCAGGTGTGAGACAGGATCACCTGGAGTAGTTTCTTGCCTGTGCCACTATCAGCTGCTTGCAAGGACCATGACATTCATTGAACCAGAGCGAACAAAAAGCAGCGTGACACTGTTGCTTAGGGTGCTCCATTGAGAGAGAGGAATCCTGCTTCCAGGCCCATGTCTGTATATTATTAACCCGGTGTTGAATGAGAAGTGCAAAGATGTCAATGACACAAATTCCTCTTCCTGCTGCTTTTAAACACGGTGTCCACAACTGTGTTTTTGTGGAGACCTCAGTTTATAAGTGTGTGCTGAGCTTGTTCTGAAAGCACCTGCTGAATTTGTTCCTTGAAGGATGCAAACTGACATACATCTCGTTTCTAAATCATGACTGTATTCAAGAGTAAAGGTGTTTATCAGCCTAGATTCTGGAACTCTTGCACTTTTGTAGAGGTAATCTCCTGCAACCTGGTGTACTTCACGTCAGGTAAGAAGGGCTCCAGTGACTTTAACCATCCTCAAGATTAGGCAGGGTTTTCTGTCACTGTTTTGGATTTAGATGCTTCATATCCACCTACCTCTGACTACAAGAACCTGTGTCCTCAGGCATATTTGTACAGCCTATTGCATAAATTGGTTGCAGTTTAGTAGTTCTTTCGCCTGTGAGAGTTTTGTTGCTACTTGGTATTTTTAGGTATTTTCTGTGTCGCATTAAGAATATTTGATTTCTTGGCTATTTCTATTTGACTGAAAGAATCAAACTGAAGGAAGAAACACTCATGGAAAGTGTAGAGTATTTATTTCCTAAAAAAATTTTCCATGGAAATGAGGCTGTGAAGTGTATGGATGCTTGAATTAGGTAAAAACCCAGAAATACTACAGAAACAGCTCTCTCAATTGTTACATGAAATTTTAACATCAGCTACAATTAGCCATCAACTGTTTAAAATCCTGTATTTTGAATATTAAGAAAAGTATGCTGTCAGTTCTGGGTTGTATAATTAAGGCTATATTTTCTCGATGAGTCAAAAGAGCTTCCTGCACTTACTTAGAATATGGACATAACTCTGTAAAAAATGGCCTTTCACTTTTGCATGAGACTGGTAAGAACTTCTGTGTCCTTCTTCCTTCTTCCTTGTATATGCTTAGTTAAAATAAAATAAAACAAAAAAACCCCCAATACCCATGAGGTTAAATGATCCATACACAGAAATGTGAATAGAATGTTCTAAATGACTCCTATTTTCCAAAAATCATGTAATTCATTGACTGACTCATGTTTTATAGCAGCTTAGGCACTGCAGGCTGATGGCTGTCAGGTGTCAGTAAATTGGCAGCTTAAAAACTGCCTCTTTAAGTAGTCCCAATCAAATGAATTGCTCACTGTGAGCAAGGGTGGATTCTGGCCTTGTGTTTGCTGAGTCGCTCTTGGTTGAGGCTCTTACGATACTACTGGTGTCTGGCTCTGCCTCCTGTGGTACATTTTTCCCTGCCATGGGCTGGAAAAAGTGGTTAGAGGTAAGACTAAGAGGGGGTTCCAGAGAGTCAGTGAGTCTGAGGCCTTATCTAAACAAAAATTGTACCAATTTAACTAAATCTATTTAGAAACGGAGGTTGCTGAATTAATGCCACCCCTTTTTTTTTCTAGAACGAAGTCTGGGGAGAAATATTATTCATGCCAGTACAATTTATACCGTTTCTAACAACGGCTTTATTTTCCCCTTTGTACTGTCAACAGCACTTGTTTTGTAACTCTTCTGTGCATATTCCAGCATATTCCTGGACGGTAAAACAGAAACTGGGTCCCTTGCTGCTTTTGCTTCTTCATTTCTTTCTTCATACGTTATTTCCTAACCCTTTTAAGTGATAGTCTGAATATTTAGCACAACCCTGTTAGCGTTCACTTGTAAGGACCTGTTTGCATATTCTCCGATAGGCGTATTTAGAGAGACTTTTCAAATAATTTCTCTTAATTTGTTGTGCAGTGTAGTGTATGAAGTGGGGAAAGGGAGAGACTTTGCAGCTGTAGAAGGATCCTACCAAACTTAAAATTTGCCACATCAAATGGCATAATAGCTGTTTTTCACACAGAATTTTCCCTAGGTATTGGCTCATGACTGACAGTAGGAAAAAGCTTGTCATATACTGCAGACCATTTGTGGCAATATATTCCACATAAGTCAAAAGAGATAGAAGGAGGGGTCCAAGTAGAAACCCACATCTTTAAGTTCATTTTTTTTGTTGCCAGAAGCATTCCTGTCACCTCCAGAAAGACTTAGTGATAAGTGCTGGTAGAGATGCGCCCAAGAATCATCCCTTGTGAGCAGGCTTGCATGTCAAACCACATGACTTCCAGGTCTCAGAGAAGGTGTGGCTTTGAAATGAAGAAATCACAGCAGTGCAGTGAGCTGGAAGAATGACTTTTTCCCCCTTTGTAATAATAATAATGTCAGAGCTGTTATTACATTTGGCCCAGGGAGTGGATTGGAAGTGTTTCTCAGAAGGGAAGTGCTTCCAGCTCCATGTCTCTTTCAAGAGCTCCATTCCCATGTACTTGCTGGAAACCTTTCAGGAAACCACATTCCCTTTCCCGTCCCTGTTCAGCAATGTGATCCTTCCCAGCCAGCGCGGCTTGCAGATCGCCCCATCGGCCAGGCCTGGGAAGGGAATGTGACAACAAGGAGGCAAAAGTGCTGGCACTTCCAATCCCTTCCTATGCTGCCTTTCAGAAGAATCCTCCCTCCTTCTCCTAGCCTTATGAAAGGGTTTTCTACATCCGTAAGCATGTTTAGAAGTATCTGCAGTCTCTAATTTTCCAGTGTGTGGTGGGGGAAGAATGCAATTTTAGCTGGAAAGAGTCACATGGCCAGATCCTCAGCCTTGTGCGAATCTGCCCAATGCTCCTTAGGTCACATTGTGCTCTGCTCGTTTACCCTGGAGGAGAAGCTGGTCCCATGATTTGCTCCCTGAGATGCCCTGGATGGCCCTAAATGATAACTGGTGTCTGACAGTACCCACACGGGACTGAAACACCACCACTATGGAGAGGAAGTGCCCTAAACCCTGGCGCTAGTGCCATCTTCCAGACAGTCAACAATTCAGAACGACAGTAGGTGAAGAAATGCTGTTTATATTACAAGTTTCAATAAATAAGATAAAGGGGGCAGGAATAAGAGAAGGGATCAAGCAACTGTTAATGACTTGGAGGACAGAATCATATTAGAGACAGATATGTAATCTTGTTTTGCTATTGCTAAAAGCCCGGGAGATACACTTCATTTGGCAGAGAAATATTCTGATCAGTACTTTTTTCTGTCATAGCAGCAGGCAATTGAGCTTGGATCCCATCCAGCCTTTTTTATCCTTTTTTCAAACTAAACAATCAATTAAAAGAAAACACAAGGCAGGATAATTTAGCCAGCTCTGTTAGTTTAGTCAGAATGGATTATTGGGCAACACCATCGAGGCACAGAACAATCACTCCTAGCTTCTGTGCCACAGGAACAGTTAAGCCTTCCAAGATGAATTTCCAGCCATTGCTGTTAGGATGATTGTGCTGTTTTCTTATTCTTTTTTTTTACACTGTTTTCTTTGCTCGTCATTTTTACTATTTGTATTGTGTGGTGCATGGGTGGCAATGATTAGATAGCAATTCTCAACACAGCAGTTTCGCTTGAAGCAGACATTTACCCAGCCTGAGAATTGCTCTCCAAAACTGAAGCAAAAGATTATGGGAGGGAAGTCTTACAGCCAGTGAAGTCAAAGAAAAGTCTCTCATTGACCTCAGTGGGCAGGAAGACTGGGAGACAGATAGCTATTCTTTCTGTGTTTTGAAAAACGTACGAAGCTGAGGCTTGGAAAAATTAGGATAGGTAGGTGACCTTTGGAAACTATTTGGAAACTGCAGGTGCACAGTAGCTCTAAAAATTACAGTGCTTGCTTAGGCATCAGAAATGGCTTCAGGGGACATGGTTTCAATGAAGGAACTTAAGATTTTTTTCTTTTTTTCATCTAAGTGATTTAGATGGTGGACATTATGGTTGAGTGGGCAAGGGCTGGGAGGCTGAATTTTATTCCAGCTCCTGATGCTCATTTAATGTATCCTCTTGCAGTAGCTGTTAACCCTGTTGCACTTACAACTTGTCTGTAAACTGGGAATAACAGTGTTGCCTAGTTAAGTTTTGAAGCCTGACTAAACAATGCTTTTGAGAAACTATGTGAGGCCAAAGTCATTCTGGGGCTAATCAGTTGCAGAGATGGAGCTAGCACACAGGACTGTCTATAACTTGACACCATACACATTTCCTTTACAGAAGTGGTTCCCAACCTTCACTGGCCCGTGGGAAGCCCAGTGAGCAAGTAACGTGCTACATGTAACATATGCTTTACTCTTTTTCAGTGGTCTCCATTTTAACTCTTTTAATTTCTAGCAGCCACCAGCAACAATGAGGATTTTAGCAGCAGAATGGAGGACTGCTACTTCACCTGGATTTTAGAAGCATAAATGTTATCCCACTTTATGTGAATTCATGAAGTCATTAAATAGAGGCTAGGATTTATTTTTTTTTGCGTGTGTTCTCCAGTGGGAATGAATTTTGCACCAGAGACTTTTTAGGGAAAAATAAAGGATTTCTTTTTATGTTTGTATAAAACATATTGTTTAAAATATCTCATGACTTGTCTGTGTAAAAAAAAAAAAAAAAGTGTCATCACCTTCACTTCATTCCATTAACTCAACTTGTTTTCAGCTTCAGCTGTGCAGTATTTATCACCCTCTATTGTCATATATTACACAGCTGCACAATAGCAAGTTGGTTTTTTTTAAACAAAACAATAAAAGTCCAAAAGTGAAGCTCTTGGTAGGTGGGAACAGTGTAGTGGGTAGTGTCATTAAGAAGAAAGTGTTTGCTGAAGGATTGTGATGTCAAAGTTACAAGTTTATTTACAAAATTTCAAAGGTTAAAATTGGTGGAAAAGGTTGAAATGTTCAAAGTCTGAAGCTTCAGTAATATTTATCTCCCACTAGCAGTCATGAAGCTAAATTATGTAGTTGGTTTGTAAAAGTTAGAAGGCTTGAAGTGAATTGAAGAGCAGTGATTTTCTGCCCCTGAATCATGGCATGGTCTATCTGAAAGGTTGATGAACTGTAAAATGTGAATCTGATAATCTTTTTGTTTCTCTGCCATTCACACACTGCCTTCACTTAAGGTAACATGTTAAATATTTACAATGTCCTTCAATTTAAATCACTTAAAATTAGCAACCGTCTCAGATAATCTTGGCCATAACTGCTACCTTCCTTTTCACAAAACCATCACAATAATAATGTGTAGCAGTCAGCTTGGTAAAGTGGTTTGAAAGTTTCTGGAAAAAATGCGCTGTGCAGGTCTTTTAGTGTCTTTTAGTCCTGCCTCATCCCATGTGTTCTGAGAATGCAGAACTTCCAAGGATGGGAGGCTAATACCAAATCGTGTAGCAGCAACCATAGGAAGAGGAAATTGCCAAACAGTGTGTGATGTGAAAATGGATTCATATTCATCATTTTATATGATTACAGTATCCTTGTAGGAATAAGTTGCAAAGGCAGTACATCTGTCTCAGGAGTAAAGCAATATGCCACCCATACAGTGGTGAGACATAAATAATCATGCTATAAGTCGTGTCTTCTATTAAAGAGCCTGATATCACCCATTTCAAGCCAAAGAGAAGTAATCTGTAGAAAACAGGATTAGTAGACATCTGATGTAGAGTAAGACCCCTGCCTTTTACATTCACCAAGTAGTTGATTCAACCACTTTAGCAGAAACGGTGTTTAAATGACATTTGATTGTGATTTGCAAACTTGCCTCCTGACTCAGTGCATACAGAATCTCCATTACTATGTTTGTTTTTAAAATAAATGGATTTTTTTTTTTTTTCTGCTTGTGATCCTTCCTGATTCTCTGACTATTCCCTTAATGGTCTGCATATGAACAAAGAGTTGTTTTTGTTTTAGTGTCAGCAGTTGCACGTTGGATGTAACAGTCAAAGAAGCCTGGCATTCCTTTACTTTAGAGGTGAGCCTCCAGATCTCTCCATCTCCCGTTCTCATTAAACAAAATCCCTGAAATTTGTGCTCTGTTGATGCCTTCTAGTATGAGGAAGTGGTGCGGTGGATGACGCATGGACGGGCCTCGGGGGGAGCTGAGCACTATTCCCAGCCCTGCCGTTTGCTGGGTAATATCCTGCAACTCATTTAACATTTTTGTGTCTCAGTTTCTCCAACTGTGAAAACGAGGCTAGTGGGCCAGTGTTCCTCACTGAAATCAGTAATAGATTCCTATTTAGTTCAGTGGCACTTCAGTGCTTTGAGATCTGTGGGGCGAAAAAGCTAATTGTTGATTTTAATACATGTTCATCGGTTGACATTCACTAGTTCTACTTCACACGAGCATGATTCAGATTTATTCTTAGCCTCCTCCTGTACTCGTATGAAACATAGCCACTTATACAAAGGTTTATCAGCATTTTCATAATCCTCAGCTCGGCTCAATCCTTTTCTAATGTTCTGTAAATATTTTTTCCCCTTAAATTTCTACTGTATAATGCAAACATACTTCCTTACTCCCATGTAATGTAATACAAATGGAAGGGACAAGACAGTATTATTAAAAAATTCTCGGCTTATGAAATAATATGTATTAGTTGACATGCCCCAGAGAGATATGACTGACCAGCTGCTCTGGGTGAAACAAATAAATAGAGAAATCTTTTATTAATGATGTACTCTGCAGTAGATTGTATCTGGGGGGAGTTCAGTAGAGATGGACTCGTTCTCATCCCTTCCCTATAAATGAAAGGAGGAGCAGACTCTGTTCCTAGAGGTTTGATAGGCACATATACAGTGCACAAATACATAAGGAATGGTAACATTCAGGGAGGATTTTGGTGTTGGTAACTACTACATCTTGCATTTTCTTTGGCTTCGTTTAGTCGGCTACAGACTGTGGGTGAGACTTTCCAAATATAGACAGCCAAAATTCTGACCGAAAAACACACACATTCTCAGGAGTGGATTAAAACAGGATTCATGGATCTGGGCCTTGGGCTTGGAGGGGTCCTGTGTAACCACAGTGTTTGGACTGAAGTATCCGGCAGCTTGGCCTCTAGTGTAGACAGGGCTGTGGAGGTGGGAGGTAGAGCTGACAGGCGGTGGAGGAGGCTGAGTCACGGGAATTTTTGCTGTATGTTTGGATGGATTTGGCTAGTTTATTGCACTGCTCTGGCTTGCTTAAGGCGTGCTGGTTGGCTTGACTCCAGGTCTTCTTTAGTCTTAGTCTGCCACAGCAGTGGGTCACTTTGTCCCACAAATTGTAAACTCACAGAGAACGCACTTTGTTTCTGATGTGAGCTGGAAGACAGGTTAGCCATGATAACAATGAACTTTTGCGTACTAATTGTGTACATTCATTGAATAATTTAGGTTGTAGAAAGGGTGAGACCCTCTCCTTCAGCTTTCCCTTTTCCAGGCCAAACCAACCCAGCTCACTCAGCTGTCCTCTCAAGTCACGTACTCCAGCCCTTTGTCCGCCTTGGTGGCCCTCAGCTTTACTTGCTCCAGTTTGTCAGTGTCCCAGAATTGGATGCAGTACTCCAGATGTGGTCTCACAAGTGCTGAATAGAGGGGAATAATCACTTCCTTGACTTGCTGGCTATTTTCTTAATAAAGCAGCCCAGTATGAGGTTGGCTTTTAACGCTGCAAAGGCACATTGCTGATTCTTGTTCAGTTTGTCCTCCAGGAGCCCCAGGTCCTTTTCGCAAAGCTTCTTTCTAATCAGTTGGCTTCTAGACTATCCCAAATGCAGGACTTATTATTTGCCTTTGTTAAATATCATGAACTCATGTATGCCTTTAGGTACAGATGCTCATTTTGCACACACAATGCATAACTGCAAATACAATTACCTGTTTGTACATGTATCCACCAGGCTTGTAGACACATTTTTCTAGTTTTTTGTTGACAGCCTCATTGTTTCCAGAAAGCAATATAACAGCAGAATTCCTAAACTTCATACATATGCAGGGAGATTTCTCTGGGTGCGTTTCAAACACTTCTAATGATAAATGTCTCCATTAGATAGGGTTCTGTTTTGGTTTTCATTTGCTCTCCTTGACTTTTCCCATTCTTAGATAAGGGCAGTGAGAACCGCATGAGGTGTATTGGCATAATCAGCAACACAGACTTGTCTGGACCTCAGGAGATAAGTCTGCACTGTATCAGCAGACGGCACCTAAGAATGCTTTTCAAAGACAAAAGTTTCTTCTATCTTTCAAAGGGAGCTTCCTTCTGTTGTCTTTATTGGAGGTCAGATTGCTGATCGGCCTCCTCCAGAGTTGGAAAAATTCCTCTGAAGACCCCTTAAATTACATTTCATTTATACAGGAGGCTGCCCTGGCAGGACCATTCCGTTTCCAGGCCGCCCCGTAGCTTCTCAGAGGTGATGTGATTTTGGAATCCCCATTGCAGGTAAAAAAGAATACCCTCTTCTGGTAGTCTCCAGCAGAAAATGTGCCTGAAAAGGCATGTCTAATTGATTTTATTAGAATCAAGTGCTCTCTGTAAATAATGTTTGCACAGTGTAAATCTCTCACAAATTAGGCATCCAGAGGAATGTGTTAATCAGCAAGGAGTTACAGGGCAACATCAATCTTCAGTGGCCAGTAACTACAAAAGATGAAACATTCAGAATAATGGGATTTTACAGACTTAAGATGTTAAAAATTTTATTTCACAATTTACAGCACAAAACAAGTATTCTGATTTTCAGGTGTGCTTGTAGATGCTAGGAGTTTGAAAATAAGCTGATTTAACAGGGGCCTAAGTAAGATCTTTTGCGCTTAGCCTGCATTAAAAAATAAAGCAGCTACTACGATAGAATGAGATGGATTGAAAGTACTCCAGGATTATTCAAATGCCAGACCCCAGTCTGGGTTCAGGCTATGTGTAAATTTTGTTTGGTCTTTCCCAGGTCCATGAGAGATGAAGTCCCTAGCATTCTTGTGGGAGACCCTGTAGTACATATCGTTTGTCATTCTTTCAGAGATCTGGAGTTTTTCCACTATTTCCTGCAGAGAAAACCTTGGTGGAAATCACTCAGAGAACCCCAGTAAAGGGAACTGCATTTTGGTAAAAATTAATTGAGAAGTCTTGTTCCAGTGATTTAATAAAAGCAACAGGTTATGTATTTATTGATTCTGGCTTATTTCCTCCACGTAAAATAAGACTTTTTGCTGCCTTTGATAATAAAACATTTACCAGACTCTTACTATTGTTATTGGTAGAAGCCGTTACAGTGTATAACTGTTGGTGCAAGAATTAAAAAGTTCTGGGCAAAAATATTGAGGGGGAGATACGAGTGGAAGTTAACCTTTGTTAAGTGCAATTAATATATATGAAAACACAAAATGTTTGTTTTTTAGTTTCCTATCACATTTTCCATCTGTTCCCTGCAAAGCTTTTAAACTTCCACTTCCTCTGTGCAATTTTGCAATATTCCTACTCACAGGAAGTAAGAGGAAGAGCTTTATGAGAGATACATTACAAACAGACTGCATGTAGGTGTTTGGGCAAATAGCTGGGCTCAAATCCGATCTGGTATAAACTGAACACTCTTCAATGGAAGTGTGAAATTCAGCTTGTTTGTAATTTGGTGCTTCATTCTCTGGCATTAGTTATTTTTTTGTACAAATTGGTGTTATTTTTTCCTGGTACTTTTCATCTGTGATCTCAAAGCACCTTGTTAAGCAATAACGAAGGTCTTTACAGTTTTTAGACTTGATAACTGTAAATATAATCTGTGTCCAAGAAATGCATCTGTGTCAAAGGCCAGGAGTTGTTAGCAGACTTCACTGATGTGCTGAGCTGGGTCCCTTTAGTCCCAGTCCAAGACACCATCAATATGTTTCTTCCCAGTGAAAATGAGTGTTTCATAAACAGAATGAATAACAGCGAAGCTCTCAACAGCTTGTGAAAATAAGAATAAAGTGATCACTTATAGCTTGGGGTCTTGATTGCAAGGAGATTAGTCATAGGACTCATGAATGTGACAAGAACATAAAGGCACTGGTGGATTGCATTGTTCTGCTCCGACTTCCCTCAACAACAATAGAAGCCCCAGATCCCAATAAGGAGAGAGCCTATTACTCACATAGTTTTGTAACAGCAACACTGAGGTTATTACAATGTACATGTTACATAGTAAATCCGCAGAAGCCTACATAGAGCCATTTTTTCTTTTTTTTTCTTCATATTTTTTCTTTCAGCACTGAATCAAACCAGAGCCTTCTAGTGTGAAATTCGAGAGGAGAGCCAAGCTTCCTCTCCTCTAAACATTCCAAAAGACTGATGAGCTCAAAATCTGCATCAGGATCAACATCCAAGTTTTGCAAATGGCATCTGTCTTACTAATTCAGTGATCCAAGCCTCCAGATCTCAAACTACAAATATAAATATTCTATGACTTTAATCTATCTCCAGTCCGGCTACAGGATGCTTATTCTGTTACTTCTTACAAATTTCACTTCTTATTAATTTCACTTTTCAGAAAAGTAAATTAATTGTTATAAAAGCAGAGTGGTTGAAGTTACTTCGTTTTTTCCTGAAAGGTTGAAATCGTCGATTCACAAAGCTTGCCTCCCTCTTGTGCCGTCTCCTGCCTCCCTTTTCCCAGCCCACAGGTGAAGCAAACAACCTTACAAGATAAGCCTTAAAAAGTCTATGAACACAAGCTCATAAATCTGGCGCTTGAACAAGCTCTATTATTTTTAACTGCTTTTGTGTAAGACAAGAGGCTATGTAAAGAACAGGATGTTTTGAACATTGCACTCTGGTGCATTACCTAATACTGCTTCTACAGATTTGCTGTAATTTCTGTGCAGGTGTCAAAGGCATCATAAAGAACATGCTACTGGGATGTTAAACAGTTGGCATATATCAGCCTGGTGGACTTACTGATATTACTTTTATGAACAGAAATGCCAAGTTTGCAGTTTGTGTTATAGACAGTTTCAATTGCAACACAGCCTATTCTTGCAGTCCTTTAAGATTTTATTTTTAAATGACTGTTGACAGGATACTTAAACTTTCATTAATCTCTGCTTTTTTAGGAGATGCATGAAGTGAGCCACCTTTGTTTACCCTGGAACACAGGACTGCTGCATCTTCCTTGAGCGGGGAAGGATAATTGCATCCCTGTCTACTCTGCAGGATTGCTCTGCAGCCAGGTTCCTTCCTTAAGGAGGGAAGGATAATTGCATCCCTCTGTACTCTGCAGGACTGCTCTGCAGCCAGGTTCTCAGTTGCTCATCTTGTCTCCAGTCCCTGGAGGAAGTTCACTGATACAGAAAGTAATCCTTCCAAATAATGCAGGTGTCAGAGGTCTGTGTAAGAGGGAGGCTTGGCAGAATCTTTTGTGGAAATTTACACAACATCTGCCCACACAATGGCTGGACAGTACTGTCCTTCCTTCAGTTGTCAGGTGCATTGGAATGTGTATAGACGAAAACCCAAAGAAAATAGTAGATCCAAGATTCTAAAGCACAATTAAAAGGCGATTATCATTGGAAATATGAACCATCATTTCTTTTGCAGGCAATTTTTCGTGAGTCGTTATTACCTGCTGTCTCGCAAGATGGCACATTGTGTTGGTTGAGCCATCAAAGAAAGAAGATATTGTTGTATTTTAGTGAGGTTATCAGTTGATTTTGTCTTTTTTTGAACTTTTGTCAGGGAAATTTCCTTTCTGACCATACGCACAATAAATCCGAGGTTAAATGGCTGCACTTACGATACACATGTAAACAAGGACTTGATTTTGCATTGTAAAATATGGCTAAAACTAAAGCAGAAGAGCACAGTTGCTGTGAGTTAGGAGAATAATGCTGAGAGGGTCTTCTCTGAAGAGGGACTGCACTATTTGCTTTGCTGTTCCTATCTCTCTCACTGATTCTTTTTCAACACCCTCTTTGTGCTTCACTCACTTTTATGTCCTGGCTGCTAGATACATTTGTCCATGGTCACTTAGCATTGTCTGATATCATCTTACCTTCATACATGGTTCTTTACAGACAACTATTATCAGCTTTACGCTCACTTATTCTCAAATTAGTGCCATTATTGTGGTGGATGTGCTAAGAACTGTGCTGTTCCTGGTGTCCTCTAAGTATCGCGTTTCCCCTGGGCCACTCATTCAACATTGGGTGGGAAAAGTCACATTCCTTGCTAAACTCAGCTACTGTCTAATGAGACCCATCTGTGTTCCCTTTCTGCATGGAAATGCTGTCTGTTGAAAACACCTGTTTGATCACCCAGTTTGTATTTCTGTCAGCGTTAGCAAAGTCTCTGTTGTATATTTACCAGTGCTTTGGCCAGCCTAATTTTAAACAGTCAGCTTTTGAGGTCATTTTGATCCTAATCTTGGCGTCCTGATTTGATAGACTTGTTTTATTTCCATTTTGTCCCACTGTAAATGACTACACAAGGCACAAAGTAATGACGAGAACCCTCTTCGGGGGCTAGCTGGGGCACAGGCTGGACACTGAGATGAGAGGAACAAGTGGGAGGCAGCATGCCTACTTCTTGTTGACACAGAAGAGCTGGTAATGTGACACATATTCTTTGTGCGTGGGCCTGTCCTCTTCAGCAGATGCATGCCTGCTTGCTTGCTGGGGGCTTGTTGAGCTTCACTGTTGCCCTACATCTAAGGTAATGATCTCAGTGCCTCCAGTGTTTGAAAACTCAGTATGAAATGTATGCATAAGAATAATCACATTTAATTGTTTAATCATGTATGGTTACATAAGTTCTTCATAATCAGAATTGGTGCACCTTGTACCTTGCAGGACTGATTTAACCTAGAGGGAAGAGAGCTTAGTATCCTGTCAATGGGCTGTTACGGAAAATCAAGTCCCATATACAACTGTTTGTTGTATTGCCAAGTCTTACGGCTGTATTTCAAATCTAATGATATTTGATGTATTTAAGGCTTCATTCCTTAAATCAAGGGATACTGCAAGAATTCGAGCATTTCTTTTAAAAAATTGGCTTTTGTACTCTTACAGTGTGTTGGGAAGATTTGAAAACTCAAAAATTAGGAGACAAGAAAGGATGCTGCATACACCTTGTGGAATTTTTTTTCCTGCTGCCTCATAATTCTTTTCAAGCTTTGATTCACAATTTTTGAAAATTTGGAACAGCTGACAATCTTTCTGTCCATTTAAGGTGCTGTCGTTTAACCCAAGTGGTACCCAGAGGACAACTTTTCTGGTGAAGGAGAGTCTTTAAAATGCATAGCTTATCTTTTGCTGTGTACGGCACAATGGGACTGGGAGCCTTTGTTAGAATTTCAGGCGCAACCACAATAAAAATAATAAATAAATGAAGCATCTCATTTTACCCAGAGATGATGTATAGAGCTGCTGTTAAAGTGCACATTTGCAATTAAAAGCAGCCTAAATTTAACTATGACTCAATTACACTAAATCTGACCCATTTTTGTTCTGTGTTTCAGTTTAACACTTATTTACATTCTTAGACTTGGCGCTGTTGGAAGAGAAGGGAGGGGGAGCAAGCATTTCGGTCCTCAGAATTGCTATTAAAAAATGGTGATTAGGAAAACACAGCTACAGTCAGCCTGAAGCTGGGTAGCTCATTTGAAACCACTATAAAAGAAAAGCTCGTTTTCTCATCCTATTAAAACTCGGTTAGCAACGGCTGTGTAGGCGGCGGGAGATCAGAAATGAACGTCCAACTTGGAGTTTGTACAACTGGGGTCAGGTCCAAAGCAAACTGCCTGATTAGCGAAACAATTTGTATTTTACAATGACAGCAAATAGGTAAATCTTGTGAGCGTCAGGAAATCCTGGAGGATTTTGAATAGGAGCACTGACTGGTTCACAGGTTGCACTTTGATTCGAAGGCGTCATTTGCCTCCGCTTTTTCATACTCATGTTGCAGGGACATAAAGAAGAGGGACTCGATTTGCTAAGGGTATTTACTTCTCTGTCTCCGACTCTCTCTGTCGTGCTTTTACAGTCTACATGTAATAACTAATTGACTGTGTTTTCCCAGCTATTTTATGTTTCTCTTGCCCTGCTTACAAGTCGTACTAAACCAGTATATCCACGGGGACCTATAGGCAGCCAACATGGCCAAATGATACGCAGCATTCCCCTTTCTCTCTAAGTGTAAAACATTTACAAGTAAATTTACGAATGCATTAAGAACATTTCCCCCGTTGGCTGTTAGTGTTTATTTCTTCCCGTTCTCCTCCCGGGAGCGGACACCTTCCAGCCCCTCACCTTTCACAAACTGCTCTCCCGTTATTTGCCTCCTTCCCTCCCTGTCGCCCCTTTCTCTCCTCTCCCTCCTCCTCCTCCTCCTCCTTTTCCAGTTCAGCAGCGCAAATTTCTGTTTGTGCCAGTGGGGTGGCCTGGCGAGACCGCAATTGCTCTACCCCACAGATTGACGAGCCCTCAGATGCCGATTTACTGTACATGGCAGCCACGCTGGAGCCACGGCACATCTGGAGTGGAGTAAGCTTACTCAGAAACGGGGGCCAGCTCTAGCCGGAGCCAGCGGAGCTGAGCGGGGCGCTGAAAGGCAGCCCTCCTGCCTCCCCTTCCCTCCTCCCCGGGTACATTTCCTAATGTAAACAGAGGCCAGGGGGGAAGGACACAGTAACTCTTTGCTGCGTGTTTGTCATCTCGTGTTCTTTATCTGCTTGAGGTCAAACCCGAGCTCTGGAAAAACAGAAGCTTTGCTTTTATTCTAAATAGCTGAAAGCCAGCGCTGCTGAAGGGGGTGGGGGTGGTGGTGGTGGTGGAAGAAAGAGTTTGCTTTTGTGTTTATTTGTTCCACTTTATGGTAATTTGGGGGATAATTTCATTATCTGCAGCCAAATTGAAAACAAGCTGTTGTCTGTGCTAATGATACCAGTGTATTATTTTATGTACAGTAGGCGTGGAGCTCTTTAAACCACAAGTGGACTGGTTTTCTGCTTACAGCTGTACTGCTTTAACTTTTTTTTATAGTTGCAAAATGAGACTTTCCTTTTATTATCTGGAAACGAAAGAGATTATGGATGGCTGCTTTGTTTTACAAAATGGCAAATACCTTTCACGGCCCAGTGCCAGCCTGCTGTCCCACAAATGCATTTTAGCTACATCACTGCAAAGAAAAAGTGCACTCGTTTTGGGAAACATACACTGATTTTATAATCCAGTTCACTGGACTGCTGAATTTTAGTCTCTGTAAAGAAGTGGGAGAGATTTTTGAGGCATTTACTGACTGTCAGCAATCTGGACAAGTACTCTGCGATTCTTTACAAGTTTTATGTAGTTTTTATTTCTTCTTTCTAATAACAAAATGATAAAAGTTTGTAGGTTAGTTGTTCAAATGACGTTAAAATGATGAACACGCAATTTAAAATGGATTTCCCACTCAGTATTCCTTACAACTCAATAGATTTTGCAGTGCATAAAGGAGAGAAAACAAACCCCAGAAGATGTTGCTGCTGATAACATACTGATGCATGCAATGCTGATTTAGCTGTCTTTAAAGAGTGTAGTAAAATTCTCATTTGGATGAAAGCAGTGGTTTACCCAGTATGGAGACTATTGAACAATCTTGCTCAGTAAATCTATGAATACACCACTGCGGGTCAGCCCCCTAAACGTTTCTGTCTGTAGGAGTAGAAAATCTTTGATCACCATACGGTTTTCTAGGGATGTTTGTTCATTGTGTCCCCTTGGTTCACAAGCCATGCTTGGTATTTTAGCCTTTTGGTGGATTAAATTGTGGCCTTCCAGATGAGTAGGTGACTCCCATGACTCTCGGTGGAGGCTGGCCTATCTATCACGTTCCTAGATTTGGCCTGGGCTGCAAATGTGGCTGGGCAGCAACTCTTGTACCATGGTGTGCAAAGTTTTAAGCATGCATCCCCCCATGGGGCTCTTACAATTGCTGTTGTATGTTTTATGTTGGTATGCCATAATACTTATACAAGAGGTAGCAGTATAGGTTGAGTACTTCTATATTACTGTTTTTAATGGATAGTGTTTTCGTTGATTGTAGTATTTTCTTCACAATTATGTTTTCTCTTACTTTACTGGCAATTCAGATCCCAGTAAGAAAGGGCCAAAATTCCTCATGAACCGCCTTGGCCAGGTCTCAGCCTTCTCACCCAGGGAAGCACTGGGCATTACCTCCCTATGGCTGCTTAAAACCACTCGAGGTGAAATTCAGTAAGGAGGGGACTGACTTCATGGCAGAGATGTTGGTCAGCTCAGAAAGACTGAATTGCGTATAACCTTTCTGTGCCTGAAAGCTGAACCAGCATTTTGGGTCCAGGGATAAATCCAGGGATGGTACACTGTTTTGCATGTTCTAGGTGATTACTGAGGTAGTTAAAATGATTTGTTTGGGGTGAAATTATTTATTTGGAAAAAACACAACATTTCTACACAGAAATGCTGATGGAACCCTTTTCAAAAGTAAAGCTGTTTGGCAGACTCAGAGAGACCTTGGCGGTTGACTGAAATCTAAAATTTCGCAGGGACAGTTGGATTTTGGCTAAGTTTTTCTGAAAGCCTGCAGGGGTCTGGAGGAGTCCTGCCTGGCTGGCAGAGCATTGCTCAACCCTGCGGCTGCCAGGGGAGAGGATTGATGGCCTGTCATTGCAGGATGGCCCACCAAGTAGTCTACCTTTGAACTAGAGACCTCAGGGCTTCCAGGTTTTGAAACTGGGACAACATTTGTTTTGAAACTTTGTTGATATGTTTTGATATGCATTGGAAATATTTTGATTTCAATGAATTACCAAATCCTGACCCCCAAAAATGTTCCATAGGAGTTTTTTGAACAGCTCTATTTCACTCTAAATTTAATGACCCTGAGGGGGAAAAAAAAAAGGTTTCTCCAAAAATAAAGAAGAAATAAACCAGAATCTAGTGAATGAGTCTGAAGCAGGGTTCCTCTGACCCTACTTAGTGGACATCTCTGCCTATAATCCCACTGGTGTCCTTGGACCTCCAGTAAACTGGGCTGGGCTCAGTTACACAGATCTCGTCTTAATTTTAAATGTGATATCCTAATAGCAATAGTTTAAATTTTTTTTTTCTTCCTCTTTTCATTTAATGCACATTTGAAATTGATTCAACTTCTTGTTTTGCACTCATGCCAAAAGTGTCCATGAAGACTCGAAATTAAATCTTCTTGGTAGATGACTATGCATCCTGCTGGTCATGCTATTGTGATTATATTAATAGCATGTTCTCCAACTTAAGCAATGTGCAGGTGCAAAACTCCGGTTCAGCAGTACATAACTCTTTCATCTGCCGTTTCTCGCCAGCAGATTTCCTGCCCATATGAATGTTTCTTGTCACATTTCTGGAGAATAGCGGCTGGGGTTTTGCCAGTTGTAAGAAAACAAATACACAAACAACCCCTTTCCAAAACTCAATAACCTCCCCCTTCCCCAATCCTCTCTTTTGGAAACTACTACTTCACAGTAGATGTTCTACATCTAACAAAAAGACCAGATGTGAAAAAATAAACATTGGGGATTAATGTAGCAAAAGTAAAAGTAAAAAATTGACTAGAGTTGAGTGGTGCAAATAATGCCACCAGAGCCTTCCTGTATATTGGTATGTCCCTTTGGCTCACGTGGGTGCCTCACTTTAAATACGTGCCCATGCCTATCTTTACTCAGTCACTCACTCTGTAACTGTACTTTTGAATCCTATCCAGTTATATTACATTTAAAAGAGGATTGACCATGGCAAATAATAACTAATTTTTAAGGAGGCCTTAACGCAGTGGGGTTTTTTTTAAGCAAATGCAACATTGGGACCTACATGCATGCCCGAGTAGCAGTGAAACTTGTGGAACTTGCATTCACAAACTGTGTTTATTCCAATATGCTTCATGCTCTGTGACCATCATCCAGAAATGAAGACAGAAGAGCACTTTGAGAATCAGAGGGGATTTAAGGGTTTGAAAAGTGTATCAGTAGGTGTTAGCCTGCAAAAACATATGCCTGTGGGAAAAGGACAGTTAAAATAACACAGCTATTAATACTGTACTTTAAAGGGCAATAGATCTCTTTAACATCTAAATAAACTGAGAAATCTGCCTAAAAGTAAAAAAGGAATTTCCAGTTTCAAGTGTGTTATTTCCTCTCAATGTGATTATTTACGGTGTATCTGTTCCATGTTTTTTGGAAAATGTGTTATTGACATTTAAGTGGTATTTCAGCATAAGATTATGACAGATGTAAAACAGTCAAACGGCAACATTCGCAATCTTTTTGACCCCAGGATAAACTGTTGTACTTAAAAAAAATTATCCTATTGTACTTGGTTTGCTTGCTTTCAGTGTTTTGTTTTGTTAAAGCAGCAGAGGATTCATTGAACTGAAGCCTGCCATTTCTTATTGGCATTTCTCAGAAGAAAAAGAACAGTCGTCAATTATGTATTTCTCCAACAAAAACATATGCTCAGTATATAAATGTTCAGATTATAATTCCACCCCAAATATACATGTATCCTAAAAATAAGCCACAATAAATGTTAGACTAAGCAAAAATGAAGAACAGCAGAAGAATGAAGTAGAGGAAAAAAGAGGAAAAAATTAGAAAGAAAACCACAATAATAAAAATGCAGGCATTAAGTAATGTAGTGGATGTGGGGAAAAAACGCTTAAAGATTAAATTAAGAGAAAGGAAACTATCCACAAAATTGTTCAATAGCACAATTTATTGTTACGAGGCAGGTGAAATTCTGATCACAGTCATCGAAGTGAAGTCAGGTATCCTGAAACACAACAAGGAAAACCCAGGGGCTTTTAATTGCCCAAGATTAAAGAAAGATTCCAACAAATTTCAGTGATCATCAAATGATGATTTAATAATTGCATCAGGCCAGACTTTTTTCTCTATAAATTTTAAATTGAGTTATACAAATAAGAATTGATATTTTCTAAATAATTATCCCCTTCTCAGATTTTTCGGAAGGAAGAAATGAGACTTGGAAGCTCTGATTTTGTGAGGGAGAATCTAATTAGTTTGGGATCAGGTTTGTGTTTTGAATCTCTGTAGAATGAAGATGCATTTTGTCTGGGGCTCCAAGTTGGACCCATGTCTAATTCTGTCGTCCACCAGCTAAGAAAGTATAATGGACCTGTTATGCAGAGCATGACTGAAATGTGTGAATCTAAATTATTCCTGTAAGCAAATTTGAACAAACTTGGTGCTTTTTTTTCAGTGCAACCACAGGACTCAATTGTATCTTTGGGCAAGCATGTACAGTTCTTGTTAATGGCACAGGATTGTTCAAGTGCAACAGTGGGCAGAGCTGTGCTTTATATTTTTCATTATTTTTTTTTGAGTAAAGCCCAGTTCTAGTATGAGTATGAGTTCCTCGTTAGTAATAGTGCTACTATATTACTTTTCCAACAAATCTTGCAAAATATTACATTACTTTTTGGTCCACTGAACTACTGAACTGCCAATTCCTGACAGAAAAGGGCTGTAACCGAATCGCTAGTAAAAGAGGCAGGAAATTAGATAAAAGGGTTACACTAGTTTTACATGCCTGAATGAAAAGGTGTTAGTTTTAAATATATAGCCTTTCAATATATTTTCCAAACCTTCAAAAGTCCCTGACATTCATTATTGAAATGCTGCACTAAATTAACTGACAGTGCGGCACCACTCTTATGTATTACAACAGCTTAGGTGCATAAGATCAAAAAATAAGGGGAAAATTCCTTATATACTGATAGGCACCACAGTGTCTTTGAAAAAGAAAAATCTTGCATGATTGCAGCATCATTATTGGATAGACAAAGATTTCTTTTCTGATAACTAAGTAACAAGACATTATTTGGAGGAAGCTAGCATAGTAACCATACAACACCCTTGCCCACACTGCCGGGAAAACTGTGGTAGAAACATCTTTTGAAACCCATATAACAATCGTTGCGGAGAAAAGAACCTTTTGAACTGTCACTTCTGGTAGGGAGGAGGACTTGTAAAAGCATGAGCACATGCAAAATTGGATGGGAATCATCCCACCTAACTTTAGCTACCTGTACCTGTTTTAGCTTTCCTTTACAATCAAGGGAGAATGAGAGATCTCCAAGTGAGCCATAATTTGCTTTTTTGAATTGCCAGCTGCTGGAGTGTCTCTCTTTCTCTTTGTTGACCATAAAGGGCATCTGGGGGTCCTACAGCCCACAGGTAGCTACCTCCATTCAGTGCCCGTATTTAGGAGGGATGAAACTGGGACTTCCAGTATAAACTATAAATGTACGATGTGGAATTACAGAGCTACATAATGAATTGAGTTCTTAGTTCAGTCTAGGAAACCCCAAGTTAAACTCCTCTAGACTGACACCAAGTCAGACTCCACTGCTGGGAAGGGAGGAGAGAGAGGAAAGAGAACGCATCCTGGGTGAAGAAATAAAACATTTTTTCAGATGCTTACTCAATAGTATTGTGCTTCAGGCTCAGGATGTTGCTGCATTGTCAAATGGGTGATCTTTCCTTGTCATGCTTTCCTATTGTTCTCCATTCCTTAAATAATCCTGGCTTTCAGCTGCATTTTTCATCCATTTTATTCATTTTCAGACCCCCTAAAATATAGAGATTAGTTTAGCAGATCGGGAATGAATTAGAAAAAAATGTTATATAATGGGCCTATTTAAATTACACAGTTGCTACTTGCCTTTGCGTAGTAATAAAGATGCAGTCAATAGCTTCCACTCTATTTAGCTGTTAAATTCTGCTTTGTTTCAGAGATCAGCTCCACTGCAATAAGTACATTGTTCTTTGCTTGTTAATCACTATTATTTGCTCCCCTTTGAATAGTGAAGTTTCAGAACATGGGCAGTCCTCTGGCAGACAGATGAACATGTTGACCTGTTCGACCTTTTAGGCTCTATGATTTGGATGAAGTATTACTATTGGTTTACAGACGTCAGTGGCTCATCTTAGGGCTTCACTGTGCAGCCCATGATATCACAGCAGCTCTTAGGCAGAACTCCACTGATGTCAATTTGTTGTATGCAGAAGATACAAGAACAGCACAGTGCTAGTTATTATACAGCCAGTATTTGTCAGTAGCATCCAGACCACTGTAATCGTGGTTAAATCAGAAAATAAGTAGGTGATTACAATTAACAACATAAGTTAATTTTACATTTTTTATTTTAAAAATAGCATTCATACCATATATGTCCTTATGACACTATGTACTGCAGAATGTTGCCACAAACTTACTCCTTGAACTGGAGTCTTGCAGTAGGAGATACGCAAATAGTTGTAGACATACTGTAGCTTTCTTCAGCAAAAGAGCAGTCCAGTGCAACAGTTATACTAATACAGATGGAAGAGTTGGAGCAGATTATTCTATCATCTTAATATGTATACAGGTATTACAATTTAGAGTGAACAAAGCACCAATCTTTTTTCTTCACATATTTTTAACAATATCTTGCAGTTAATACCTCATTAAACATGGGAAATATCTCCCAAAAAGGCAATTCATTTTGCTCAGACCTCATAATCAATAAATTCCTGTGGAACAAAAGCTTTATCTAAAGGTCACCAGTTAAGTTCCCTGCAGTCCACAGTTCACTATCACCTTTTTTACTAAGTGTACTTGCTGCATCTGATGTTTGGTGGTCATGGCTATAATCTCTCTCCCTGTATCTTTTTACTTTGCCTGTTCCTATGATGGAGCAGCTCCCACCATTACATACTTTTCATTTAAAATGTTCTCAATTTTGGTTAAGTGTATTATTTGCTGTGTTTGCTCTCCTATCCCTAGGGTGGCAAAGAACAGAAAAGAAAAACAGCCTGAAGTGACTTGATTGAGTTCCTACATAGAAAATATAGCAGAAGAATGCCTGCTATTAATTAGCCCTGTATTCATTAGCAAGACTCACAATGAAATTGCTTATAGCATTTGCGCACCTTTGAAAACATAGAAATTGGGGTAGGTGCCAGGCTTATCTCTGGGACCTGCCGCACCTACTGAGTGGCTCTCAGACCACCCGGGATGGACTGTGGTGTCCTGCTGAGACCATGTTGTGCCTGTTGCCCAGGGAATTTAAACTCTGGCTGGCAGAAGTCCATAAATCTGATCGTTTAATGCTGAAAGTTGTAGTCTGGTCATCAGAGTAATGGCCACTGGGCACCGTCAAGTGAAGCCAACTTGCCCAGTCTGGTTATCTCATCCTCTGTGTGTTTATATGAATTTGTAAGGTGCTTCCTGAAAAAAAAGTTTTTAAGAGGGGTCTAGGTATGTTCAACTGTTCAGAGGCCTTGCAGTGGTCCTGTTACAGGGCCATACTTCGCTGTCTGTGAAAGTTCAGGAGAGTGCACCCAACTACTTGAATATTTGTGAGTGGACTCTTTAACTGCACCAACATGAGTTCCAATTTAATTAAAAAAATTAGGGGAGCATTTATGATCAATATTTGCATGTTCTTCCATCTTCAGTCACAGCTCTACCTGTATCATTGGTTTAGCGTAGCAGTTCAGACTAGCGTAATAAATAATCCCCAGTCAGTGAATATGAGTTTTCACTGTGGACAGTTTACTTGGTTTTCTCAGCATTTAGAAATGGTATTTCTCACCTCCTCCACACAAGTCTTTCCACTACCCTGCCAACTTCTTGAAGGGAAAAATAACTTCATTCTGGTTTGAGGTGTTTCAAAAGTTACGTGCCGAGAAGCTTTGCTGTTTTTTTTGCAGGAACATTAGCTCAGGTATGCACCTCACTTCTGAATAAGTTACATTTCAGGAAGCATTTATGTAATCTCTCTACAGCGGGAATGTTGAGAAACATTCACATTTGAAAATGCTATTGCACTGGTAGGTCTCAATAGCTATGTCTGTGTGAAGAGCTAAGTCTCTGGCAAAGTGCTAAAAGCTGTTGCCATGCTTGGAGCAGAATTTATTTTAGCATCTAAAAGAAGTTATGTGTCTAGCTATCTCAGCTTTCTGAAGTCCTTCTACAGTCTACAGTGTGCAAGTGAGAGATCCTTCCACTGAAGATGCCTGTGGAGATGTCTGCCTCTGCTGATTATAGAAGCACCTGTAATCTAAGCATCTTCCAGTAGATGCTTAACTTTAAGATTTAGGAAGTTAGGTGAGATGAATCTTTCTGCCTACATTTGCATATAAAGCTTCTGAAATGTGGATTCCCAGAATTGACCTTTCAAGCTTAACTTGATATCTGAGCCACTGACTGAAGCCAGACTCACTGGCATTTCCCACTGTGCTGCCTGGGTGTGAAAAGGCATAAGGAGTCACATCCAGAACAAGAACATTTACTTACCGTGCTGTGTTCATGTGGACATCAATGCTGCAAATCAGCATTATGCAAACAAATTCTTCTCCTTAAAAAAAATCACTTAGATTAGTAATTCTTAGGCCTGCCTGTCTTCAGCTTTACACCTATTGAAAGCTGTTCTTTGTTGGTTTATAATACAAATGTCATTTGCCTTCTCTCCATAGAGAGTTCCACAAGTGACTCTAGTCATCACAGTTAATGATGAGCTGCTGAAAGAGAAATCAAGATTGTAGATAAGTATACATAGCTCAGCATCAGATCAATACCTTCACTACAGAAAATTCAAGTTCAGTGCACAGTCAACTCATGAGTTTACTTATCCTGGATTTGATACATCAGAGTTGGATAATTCTGTTCAGGAGAAACATAGATATTGCAAAACATATATGAACCAAGCAATGAACTGAATTACTTTTTGAAAAAACTAGTACACAGATTTCTGTAGAACACAAGAGCAGTGACAGGAAAGGCATGGCCTAATGATTTTGAGATATACAAACCATAGTGCTGTGCCAAAGCAGCATTGTTAGTGGCACGTGAGAAATGATCAGTCTACAGTCCCAATAATAATCCACAAATAATTGGAAAGTTTGTGCATGAGTAGATTTTGGAAGTCATATTAACATAGGAGTTACCATATTTGATCAGACCCAAATTCTACTTCGGTGAGCATCTTGTCTTTGACACTTCCTATCCTTTTTCTTTATTATTCTGCTTACAGAATTCCTCAGTAAAATCAAGACTCTGCTGCCTAAGCATATGGTCAAAACCATTCTCTGCCCCAAAGAACTTACAGTCTGAAACTGGGAGAATCTCCAGTTTGTTGGAGCTTACCCTGTTGCCATAAAATGATCTATCTTAAAAGTTCACTCAGGCAAAATATTCTAAGCATCTACTTAAGAGGTGCTGAGTGACCTCATTTAAACCAATCCTTAGGATTAGGCACAATGTTTGTTTAAAGTATTTTGAGATCCTGAGATATAAGAAGCTTTGAAAGTGCAAAGATTTTTAACTGGCTTAATATGTTTTTGTGTTTATTTGTACATGTCAAACTAACGTAGTATAAAATTTGACAGCTAAGACTAGTCATGAAATTTCTCCAGGAAAATAAAAACCTGTTAACAGTTTGCTGACATTCATGAAAACCCCTGAATGCTTCCAAATCTGCTTCCAGGTACTCATATGCAAGAATTTGAAGTCTTTTTCATTGCAAATATTAGCAAATGCTTTTTAAATGATGCTCACTTTTCACACACCGTTTATATAAGAGCTTTCCGAGTAGCAGCAAATTGTAGTCCTATTAAATTTCAGTTCACCTTCATGCTGGTACTTGTGCCAAAAATGGTTTTTTTTGGGTATTTTATAGACAATCCAAGTGTACATGTCAACCTTTAAGGATCTGTATATAAACTTACAAATAAGAAAATACACTATTAATAATGAATGGGGCAAATCCTGTCTGCTTTACCCAGGTAAGCAATTCAGACAGTTTAGTAATCACTTTATTCGAACAGAGGAGCTTGTGTATGCCTTTTGAATTTCTCTATTTACATGTCAAGAGTGCAGCAAATAGAAAGAAAAGAAATAATTCACTTTGGAGTCTTTGGTTAATTACCAACTTTGGATAACAATCTGTTAAAGGCAGTCAATGAATTTTTAAGGAATGATCTTTTTTTTAGGACAGCAGCTTTTAATTTTGCAATCCTAATACTTCTCTATGCATTTATTTCTAGGATATTAATTCTAGTTTAAATTTAGCCATCTGGAGAATGTAAGCACAAGTGGGAAATAGAGAGAAAATTTGACCCTTTTTTCTTTCTCTTGTGTATAGCAAGTTTGTGGAGCCTATCTTGGTGAGTCATGTCCAGCAGTTTCAATAATTTAGTCTCATTATTCATTAATTCGCTTGAGATCATAACATTTTTTGATCATTTACAGTTCTGCCATCATACCCTAAGGAGTGCAGAACTGGTGCAGGCAGGGAAATAGGAACATTTGCAGTTCGGTAATATAAAATGAACTCTTCTGGAAGACTGTTTCTCCTTATTTCCCCTCATTAACACCCCTTTCACTCCCTTTTCCCCATCTCCTCCTTCTGAAGTTGAGCTCCTGGTTGTATGGATTTCTGAAGTGTGTGCATCCCTGGGAGATTCAGCAAGGAGAAGGAGAAGCCCTGGCACCCCGGCGTACAGCTGGAACTGGATCTAGCTCCTGTGTCCTGGTGGTCTCTTTCGGGACAGAGGAGGTGGCAATCACAGCCACCAGAGCCAAAACACACTGTTGCAAATGTCTTCTAATAGGTTATTGTTCATGCTTTCCTGAAAGTCTTACCACAGCTTGAAGCAGCCTGGGCATTTAAAGTTTAGCTTTACTGCTCTGACCCTGGCTCTTTGCCTCCTCTCCACTCCCAGGATCTGCCTTCCTTCTGGGAATTTCCAGGAGGAATATGGTAGTAGGGGTTGCCTGTACTCCATGTATGCACATAAAGTGGGCCGTCATGTTACTGTAGGCCCAAACTAAGGCTGTTGTCTGCTTTAATTTGTGCTCTTTCTCCATCAGCTGGAGCGAGGCTTCTCCTGAGTCTGAACCTACTGCAGTTTTGTGTCATGTGTGGCCACCTTTTGATCTGCTTTAATCCCAGTCACTTGGAGCAATGCAGTTGTGTCAAACAACTCTCCCAAATGCACTGGGAAGAGCAAGGAAATAGAGAGAAAATCACCTCTGCTACTGCCTTGCAGAACCTCTTTTCCCTGCCCCCATCATTTCTATAAACAACTTTCGATGAGGAAAGTGGGAATTTGGTGTGGAGAGTGGACATCATCTTGGACGAGGCGAGGGAGACTGGGAAGGGTGGGAGCCGG
>Ga0065711_1002222_pt1 | contig 35483 bp, 8 predicted proteins | sample Hoacrofraction12_FD_59098 | JGI IMG/M metagenome (GOLD analysis project Ga0065711, IMG submission 59098) | Hoatzin crop microbial communities from Cojedes, Venezuela - Epithelial fraction 12 v2 (version 2) | ecosystem: Host-associated > Birds > Digestive system > Esophagus > Crop | place... | reverse complement strand
CCCCCCCCAACTTGAACCTCTGCAGCGATTTTAAAATGCAAAGTTAAGTTGTTTTGGAAAATATTAGGGGACGACAGTGGAAGTATGCTTAGCTTGTTTACCAGTGCCTACTGCTGAGGCTAGAACTGTCAGAACCCAACATAATTAGGTCATAGATGTGAATATTGTATCACTAGAATTTTAAAATATGGGTTTGGTGTGATCATGTCTTGGGCTGCCATTCTGGTTTTAGTGAACTAAGAGCAATTTTCCACGCAAAATAGGAGGAACATTGATTATTTTTAGTCTTGCAGCTAAAGATGTTCTTCTGGGTTAGGATGATTTTTACAAACACCCTTTTTTTTATTGCTCTTACTCATACCTTGAGATCATATCTGAGACTATCTGAATTGGTTGTATTGAGGCTCTAGATGCTTCATGATGTGTGTATTTAGTTTAACTCTTTGGAGGACCTTAAAGCAAAGGTAGGCTTTACAAATAAATGCTTCATCATCATGGCTCTATTTTTGAAAGTATGTAAAACTTATGTGTCTTTAAAAGTTATGAGAAGTAACAGGGGTCTTGAGAAACACTTTATATTATAAAGATCATAGAATCATTAAGGTTGGAAAAGACCTCTAAGATCATCCAGTGCAACCATCAACCCAACACCACTGTGTTTGCTAAACCATGTCCTGAAGTGCCCTATCTGCACGTTTTTTGAACACCTCCAGGGATGCTGACTCCACCACCTCCCTGGGCAGCCCGTTGAATGAATATGAAGTGTCCTGTGTGGATGCTGACAAATTTCCTCATGCTCAATGAATTAAAAAGTGGTGTTTCATTGCTAAGTACCTGAAATAGAAATACATTAAAAAAAAAAAAAAAGCCTCAGACAATTTCAGAGCTGTGGTTGTAATTGGATGCAGGCTTTACCCCATTCTTTCTCAGCTTCTGTCAGGCTGACAAACAGGGCATACTACTGTATCTACTAAATACCAGATATGGACATATCGTATGTTTCATGTATGTAATTATTTTACCATATAAAGAAGTTCAACAACAGGTAGCTGAAAAACATATCAACCTTGTGATTACAAGCAATGGGAAGTGTTCTGTGCTGTTCCTGTGTAGTCTTTTTGTACTATTAAAATATTTTTATTCTTTCTTGGAGTCTTCAGTACAGAATATTGACCATTCATTTGCAATCATAGTGTCTTTGGGTCTTACATACAAGCAGTTGTAAAATATGTTGCAAGTAATGGTGTTCTGCAATATGAAGGTTGTATTGATAAGTTTCTCATCACTGTGCTGCTTCCTAAAAAATATATATGGCAGATAAAAAAAAAAAAATCCTCCTGTGCCATCCATGTATGTACACTTCTTGACCTCTATTTTTTGTTCTAATACAACTTCTTTGATTTCTTTTTTTTTTCTTTTCTGTGTGTACATCTGTGCTCTGGAAAGTTAGGTGCACTTGTAAGGTTGTTGCAGTGTCACAATATTTCTCATAATTTGGTTGAGAATATTTGTTTAAATAAAAAAAAATAAAACTAGTCTTTAGTAGAATTCTGATGTTTCAATATGTTATGACTTTCTAGAGAAATCTTTGGCTTTCTTGCCTTTAACAGACCACCTGTGATAGACGAGTGACCATAAATATGCAAAATAGCTCATTTGCATATAATAATAGAAAATGTTAACATTAATCAGCTAGGGATTATATTTTTGAGGGACTGGATAGATGTTTAATACATGATGATGAACCCTGGCGAGAGCTGAGTATAGGGAAGTTGACATATTCAGACATGAGTGATAACTACTTAGTGGTCAAAGGTGGATTTCAGCAGAGATACTCAAAAGTTTCCTCCTATTATTTTTAATTACCCTTTTTCTTCCATAAAATGCCCTGATGTATTTTCTGAAGTACTGTTATCAACATATGTAAACTTGTTTTCATTATTTTGAATATATACCCTTATATTTACCTTTCTGTCATTGTAACATAAGCACATACTGTATTTTCAGGAAAACACCCCAAAACATTCTCAAAAGATACGTTAAATGTGAAGTTAAAACCACAAGCACTTAGACTTTAGGAAATGCAAATATTTTTATTGTTTATCTGGTATAAGAAACAGCCAAAATAGCTATATTTTTATTAAACTATAAGTAACTTAAAGGTCTTATCAGTAGTAGAACACATTATGAATTTAATTTTATTTAAAAATGAGCATTATCAGCAGCAGAAATGCATGCTTAATATGAATAGGAGAAGGAATTTACAAGTGTTCCCGAACTGTCCTAGTTGCTTGTCATTCTTTTTTCTTTATCAGTAAATTATTTTACTATATTTTTGATACATTGATTTGTATTATGTCTTCTTAAGAAGTTATAGTCAGTGTTATTAGACACTGTTAAATTCATTGTCAAGTCTATCTCTCACTTGATCTTTACATCTTTAAGATGTTGGGGGTGGCTCAAATCCAATTATTTGGATTTTTTTTTTTTTAAGTTGTTTCTCAATGAAAAAGCAGAGTGTAGATTTGGAAATCATTCAGAGAACCATATTTTAAAGAATTATATGAACAACTATGAAAAGATATTTAGAAGGTTAAGACTCGGACAACACTAGCAGAGAGCTCACCAGGAATATAGCCTAGATAATGCAGTTGTTTATGTTAAGCAGTGTGACATATCACAATATGTGTGTTTTCCAAGTGAATGAAATTTCTGTTTAAAAGCACAGGTTTGAATAGCAAGTGAAGGAATATGGAGAGATAACACTTCTTGTAATCTCTAGAATTAAAACATTGTTTTGGCCACTATAGGACGAAGCTGTGCTGCATCATGAGAAATGCTTCTATTTCTTTGGCAAAGTCATGGGAGAATTTAATTGTTAGTTCTGGATCGCTACCAGAATGAATTGCATAACCTTTCTTTTTAAAAAAAAAATCCTTTATTCTTTGGCCATTTTGAGGTGCCTTTTCCTTCGCTTATATCAGGTGAAGATGTGTGAGAAGTCTGTCTCACTTCAGTTTTTAGTTATTAAAAAATTCTGAATTAACCCAGATAAAGAGAAAATTATATTTTGACTGAACCAGTACTTAGAAATTGTTCTTTCCCTGTAATACATGGTAAATTAAAGACAGCATGTTTTGGTTAGGTTAAATAGTACATTTGAGTTTATATTTGTTTTGTTTATGTAACATTTTTCACGTTTACTTCACCATTTTGTTGCTTACCCTGTTCCTATTTTAGTCAGTTTAAATTCTATGTACTCCCAAGTGAGTATACTATATTATTTTTTAAACCTCCGTCCCAAGCTAAATTAAGATGGAGATGCAAAGTTGAGAAATAAAGGTGTTATGATTCTATGGGTAATCTCAAATCTATTTCAGTTGCCATCTCTAGGTAGGGTCTTTCATTTATGTGTGTTTTGCATAAGAGTATTTCTGGTTCTTAGTCTTACCTGGAAACAGAAATATTTACTTGTGTTAGCAAAATCACACTTAATCAGATGGAGATACTGAGTTTGGCAATTTAAGTAGTAGCAATTGTTACTAGCCTTCTGTTATTTTGTTGCATTTAAATACCTGTGGTGGAGTTTGGCCCCAGTTATAGTATCACAGTGTAATTGAGGTTGGAAGGGACCTCTGGAGGTCACCTTGTCCAACCCCCATGCTCAGGCAGGACCCGTAGAGTCAGTTGCCATGATACTTAGGTCACAGAACGAGGAAGGAACTGGAGCCCTTTGACAGTAGCTGGAAATAGTTTGAGAGGATAATTAATGCATGTTGTAGCTGGTTTTCTACCAATGCCTAATGGTAAAGGCTGTGGGCTGAGTAAGTTCTGGCAATCAGTTAATTCATCATCCAGTCTTTGATTTAAAACTCACTTAGTACTCAGCTGAAATGTTGGTTGGTCTTGGGTTTGTTTTTTTTTCCAAGAAGTTGACATTGCAGAAGAGCATTCTCAGAGTTATTTGTGCTTACTTTAACACTACTCAAGCTGTTAAACTGTGCCATGACTGTTCTATAGGGTAGAACCCTAGCTCTGTTGATGTGTTAGTTATAACTGTAGTGGGGGGTGAAGATTTCACCCAGTTAGATGCTTGTAGAAGTTGGAAAATCAAACTCAATTGCTTTACGTACCCAATAGAATTAAACTGGAAGATTATCTCAGTCTTAAATCTTCTGATTTTATAGTTAGTGTTTTTTCTTTTCCATTATGTTGAGGACACAGACATCGGAAATGGCGTTCTTTTTCCTTTCAAAGTTGAAAGACTTTCACAAATTTAAGAAACCATTATATGCAATGTACCTTTTTATTCTGCTAAAGCATCTGTTTGCAATTGGTAAACAAGAAGTTGCACAATATATTGTGAATTAGGTTTTCACCCTGTAATTAACATTTCTGTTATCTACCTGTTGGCATTTGCATGACAGAAAGGAAGAGCAGAAAGAATGTGCAAGCTCTAGAACTCATTTTGCTTATTGAGAAATCCATGTCATTGTAGTATCTGTATTGGTGCACTGTGGTGAGAGAGGTTAGATTAGCACATTGATCATGTTTGGTAGACAGATTGAAGTGTGGTTCATTTTCTTGTGATAGTAAAAATTTAAATCCAAATTTGAATCTTAAGAGAATTATACATGATTATTTTAATGCTGGTAGAGAAACTGAGGTAATGTAAGTTCAATATCGACATTTAGTTTTTCACTTTGCTTGATATACTTACCTGCTTTGCATTATTGATCAGGGACAACACTGTAGTCCAGGTTTTAAATTTGTACTGCAGTTGAGTATCTTAACAGTATATAACATATGTGTTTTATTGAGCAGTGAGGTATGTATGCAAATTTTGTTTAACTTTTTTCCTGTGATCTTTTTGCTTTCAGTAGGCACTGCATTATGTAGCAACTACTATGTTATATAGCAAAAATATGTATCTATTTTTACAGATTTAAAATACTTCTTTAAAAATCTTTTCAAGCTGAAGTAAATTCTTTTTGGGTCTCAACAAAATTTGGCCAGTTTTAAGTAAATGGAATACTGATTGACCTCCTTAGGAAACTGCTGTTAAGTAACAAATTTCTTGAATCTGTGTGCTTCATTGCACAGAAGCACTTCTGTTGCTTTGACAGTAGCTGAGCAGGTACAGAACGATAAGTGTTCTGACTTTGCTGTTTAGAATTATTCATTTCTATTTTTATTTTATTTTATATTCTTATTGCAGAGTCCTTTTTCCAAGCTAAAGTAGTGTTTCTGGTTTTGGTTTTTTTTGGAAGATTTTTGACTTCTATAACGCTGTTAAATTTTCAGCTGTGATTCCAGTTGTAACAGGGCTTGTCCAGCAGGACTTCTAGTGATGTCATCTCCAGATTCCCCTGACAGTCTTCCATGGATGTTTTGAAGTCCTGGTTTAGTTAACATATCTAGATACTAATAGTGAGATGCCAGTGCTTTGTTTTTTTTATAAAGTATGTATTAGCTGCCATCAAAGGAATTGCACTACTGATTGCATTGTGAGGGGAGAGTTATGAGCCTTCTGCAGGCTCTCAACCTCAGTTTCAGTTAGATATTGTTAGCATATATGTGAGATTAATGCTTAAAACATAATTTCATTAGATTAGCTGTATAGTCTTCACATTTTTTAAATTTAAATTCAGTTTTTCCTGAAATTTCTTCTCTATTTATGTAATAATGCCCAAAGGTGAGGTCCTGATATGTTTATCATTATGCAAAGCACTTTTTACCCTTAATTTATAAATAAAGTGTATTTAGGGCATGAAACCTTAAAAAGGAAGGATCAAGCCTACTGACAAATCTGTCTTATTCCATATTTTAAAGCACCATTACAGTCATCACCAAAATCTTTTTCATAAATAGTACTAGAGTGCTAAGGACCCAATGATCCAGTGGACACTGGTATTTTATATTTTTCAGGAGCACAGTTGGAGCTGAGCTGATCCTGCCAACTTCCTCTGCGTTTTCTGGGACCATGAAAGAACTGGCAACCCTACCTTTTAACACTTGACTTATTTTTAGCTCATTTCTGTAAACTATTAATCCAATCCCAAGATCAGAGAATCGTTTGTAATAATTTGTAAGACACTTTAAAGAAGGAGCTAAAATGACACGAATTTCAGGCACTGAGAACTTTTATTTGCTATTGTACTTGCTTCAGTTTCACAAATATTTTCAGTGTTTGAATACTAGCAGGGGGGCATAGAGACTCAACATTGAAAAATCAGTTGTCTAACACATCTCCCTTTCCAAAGAACTGTTTACTTAAGGAAATTACTGTATTGTTCTGTACAAATAATGGCCTGAAGTTGTAAATAAATATTAAAGTTATTTTGTATTTTATGTATTTGGTGTTAATTTTATTTAAGTACTTACCACAGATAAGTGCCTTTTTAAATATCTTAACACTTGTGATTTAGCTCACCTAGTTTTGTAAGGTGCATGCAATTAAATTTTTCACACTTTATCTGACATTTTTGTTTTCGTTAAGATTAACTCTGATATTTCACAACTTCATTTATAACCCATTCTTGTTTGACTAATGAGAATCATTCATGTGCTTTCAGTAGGAGCTAGATTCTTATGTTTATGACACTGCATTATTATTTCTCTGCACCGAGTATGGACTGCAACATCAGTAAAGTCATGACTGCTTTAACGTTGGTGCTTTGAGATTTTACCAGGCAATGCTGGTCATGTGGTTGCAACTAAGATAAAAAGATTTTTTTTTTTTTTTGTAAACAAAAAAACTACATAAACTGATTTACGTTGTTTTTTTGAGATGATATGACCTGCTTGTGTGAATAAACAGGAGTAAGGACAATAGTCTGTCTCCCCCCCCAATATCTCCCGCTTTCGGATTCTTGACCTAATGAGAGTGGGATATTAATTGGAGAGCCTGATTTTACGGCAGTGATATAGTATAGAGGATCTTCATGAATATCCATTGTGTATGAGAACTCACTTGAATGGTATCTTAGGCTTGTTTGTTGGTCTTTGTTTCTAAGTTTGATTTTTGAGCCATGTGTAGAGTCCTTAGACTCATCTGTTTAGGTACTATATTAATTAAATATTTTCTGTGTAAGCAGCATAGAAGAAATGCGTATACAAAGTCAGTGAGAAATGATCATACGTTTGCTGATATTTTTGGTTTGGTAATTAATTACACATTAATGTATATTTGTGTGTATTTTTAAGTGATAGCATGCTTTGTTTAGAATTTTGCACTTTTAATAGTTACTGACAATACACCTTTTTCTTCACACTTCTGCAACTTGCAGAATTTTTTCGAGTAAGCAGCCCTGCATACAGTCTCCTTAGATGCAGATGCATGTGCTCTCTGTCTTCCATTCTCTTTCATACACACATGGATGCATGTACAGGATGGGATGCAGTTTTGATTTAGAGTCAGATTTATTATATTGAAGAGATATGTCCATATCTTTCATTTGATACAGATATCTTTACTGTGGCTCATTTTATGAACTTGCATTCATTTTTTTCTCGAGTAGCTAAATAAAGTTTCAAAATCAAAAACAATAGTATGCATTCATGTATTTAGCAATGATAAATTCCAATGTAAAAGTAAAGTCTTAGTTTTACTTCTTTAATTTCCTGTTTTTAAATATGTGTATGTAGAAAGAGATCGTGAATTTTTAAATTCTCAGATTGTTTTCTTATACGGTTTATGTTCTTATTTAAAATATGCATATTTAGTATGTACTTAGTTACGAAAGCACGAGTTACTGTGTTTTCTTCATGTGTAATTTTGATCCCTCATTAGCTGACTTGTAATACTCTATAGATATGCTTCTAAAAGTAGTCTTCAGTAATTATAAAACCTAGTGTGTTATTGGTTAATGCCTTCAAGATACTAAATAATTTTACCTGACTATGAGGACACAGTTCTTGCATCAGAGTTTCCATTCTGAAAATTAGCTTACAAAACCAAGATGACGAGGGACAAATCATATGATAAAAAGTAACATTTTAGTTAAAAACTTGTATCAAAACTATAGTCTGAGCAGTACTGGTTCCATAGAATAAGCTATATCCAATCCAGTCCAGCAATTAAATGATGGTAAAGCTCTCTTAGTGTATGTGTAGTCTCACATCACTTCAAAAATTAGGTTAAAAGTTTTAATCCTCTGGGGTAGATGCTGTATGCTTACTTACAGAGTGAATGGACTATAGGTGCGTAGCCAGCTGGAGAAGCTTGCTATTAAGAGTCCCATTGGAGACTTTCAGAAGCTGTTACACTGCTTAAAATAGGAAAACCATTTGTTTCCTTTACAGACAGAGAATTAAATACGAATTCTTTCTGGCAATATTAATATTGTATTCCTACTTTATTGTTGATTACATGCAATAACTGCTACTGTTTTGTTAGATGACTGATAGAAAATGTAGAAAGTCACAGCGTAAGGGTAGTGATGAAATCTTCCTGTAGTCAAGGTCACATAGTGACAGCAGAACTGCTGCAGAAGAGGGAGAATAGCTACAGAAGATCTGTGTGGTGTAATTTTTTAATATCTCTGCAGGAAGAGGAAGATATAGTACTGATGATTTTGTAGAGTAGCCCTCTTTTCTGTTCCCTCCCCACACACTGCCATTTCTTCTGTCCTTCTGACCCAATTATATTTTCTGTGTAGATTCTTTAATGTTGCTTAAGAACCAGCCAAACTTTAGCAGCAGACATGAGATCGAAGTATATAAAGGCCCTACTTCACCTGCGGAGTTGCGAAGCAAGACTTCAAGTTTTGAAATTGAGCTAAAGTTTACAAGAGGTCAAAAAAAGCGCGATAATTGGTCAATGCCATTTCAGAAACTCGTATGCAGAAATTTTAAATAAACTCTATGTTGAAATGAAGGCTGCCTGCTCATCATAAAAGAAAACTTGCCAGAAAGCCTCTGTTTTGGGAGGTGAGCCCAGTACCTTGATTCATTACTTGTATGATATTACATGGCTTAGTTTTTGCTAGGATTCTCCACTTTCACTGTCAAATCATCACTGGTATGATCATTGTGGTATGTGTTTTCTGTTTGTTCTATAGTATAATGTGAAGAAGCCTTTTGCCTTAACTGTTGATAGCTTGACAATTTACATACATCTTTTTATGATGGTTGTTAAATTTGTGGTCGTTTGATAAGCAACAAGAGAGAAGATCAATGTATAATTGGTGACAGATTCTAGAGAGACAAATAAATTCAGTAAATTAGAAAGTTTAACTTCTGAGCTCAGTGCAGCATAATTTATGTTTCTATAACTGTAACTGAGAAAAACTTAGAGCACCAAAATATTCTGTATATCATTTCTGAGTAATGAATCCAATTTTCATTATTATCCTCGAGATTTAAATTAAATTTTATTGTAAGAAATTTTCCATATGTTTCATTGGAAATACCGAATAGATTTATACTAATTTGGTACTATGAAGTGGTGACAGAGGTCTGAAAGTGTCCCATCTTCTCTGGCTGGCTCGTCGTACGTTGATCAATTAAATCTTTGTTGTGTTGAAGTTATACTTCACTTGGCCTTGGCTAGTAATAATTGCTGAGAATTTATTTAGACTTGATAGCAGTATGCTAGTGGATCTCTGCTTGGAAGTTCTGTTATTAACCAGTGCAGTAAAGCCATGTTAAAATGTATTTTATTACTAAAGGCCTAATTAATAAACACATTATTTCTCATTTTGTGGAAAGTTACCTGATAACTTGAGCATTAACATTTTTATCTAGGTAGATTGTTCTGTTTTACCTTTCCATCTTTGGCCTTTTGGGGAAAATACTTGCTTTAGGTGCTTGAATCATCACATATTTTGAGCTAAATTACCTCAGTGTTCTCTCTGGTATTTACAGAAATGAAGATGTGGGTTGGAACAACCTTGTTTTAATCACTGCAATATAGCATGGGAGTGGTAGTCAGATAAACGAAAAAGGAATAGATAGGGTTTCTGAGACTTAATTTTAAAACTTTATATAGGTTTATCTAGGATAAACCTTTGAACTTGCACTTGATCCATTCCCTCTGAATTCTCATGTACTAGCTAGAGTACTTTCACTCTACTCGGGAGTTGTTACTGTTGTCTTGGATCTTGTTGCAGCCGTCTAAGCCTATATAAAAACAAGACTGCAATTACTACTTGAGAGTCTTCATTGAATAGCCTAAATAAATCCTACCTCAGAAGTTATTAGAGAAGTAATACAGAATCATAGTTACAAAATGAGCTATTTTAGGTTTTCAAACACTAAAATTTTGTGACTTGTACTGTTTGCTTTTTGTTTGTTGCTATATTAAGTGGTGACAAGCCTTACAGCTCTTCCATGTTGAGTTATTTTGTGCTTGTTGCTTAACTCCAGGCAGGAAGAAAATAAAATGAAGCTTTCCCACACTTCTTTCCACCCAAATACAGCTACATGAAAATGGTCATCCTGTGTGAAGTCTTTAATTTTCATTTTGAGTCTGTGATGTGTAGTTAGGACGAGTGAATTGTGTGTGGATTTTCTTCATGAGGCTTCATTTTGTTTGCCACACTTGGTCAGCTGCTTGATGCTTCTGGGGAAAAATACTACTAAAGAGATAAGTAGCTTAAAACCATTTCAAGGGGGTTGGATGCTAGGCCAGTGACCTTGAATTTGATGCTTTATGTGGTGTAAAGTCATTGTAGAGAGTTGTGTCATCAGTTATATGCTTATAGCATATGTGCTTATAGTTACTTGCATTCATGAAAAGATAGACTTCTGCATTTCGTACTAAATAATCTATTGGTTACCTAGATTTAGTAAATTGGGGTAACAAGTATGATGGTTTTAAGTGTGTGAAATGCGATGGATTAGTGTGTGGCGTGACCTTAGAGGTGAAAGCAGGAGTCTTGAGAATTTTGTATTTGCTCTTCACTCTTCTTGAGTGTAAATGTTCTTGTCCCTGTAACTAGAGTGTCCATGGATATGTCACTTGCACCATAAGTTTACATTTAATTTGTTAAAACTGGTGACTCCTTTTTTTATAACAGAGAATGCATTTTCTCCAATTAAGCTTCATTATCTTGAGATAATGAAGTGATTCTGTTTTGTTGTTTCTGAAGAACTACTGTGTTTATATCTCACAGTGTGAAACATTAGGTGTGTGGGAACACTGGATGGCCAAGTAATACTATATTTAGCCAAATCTTCACAGCACAATTAGATTCTGAGTGTCTTTAGAACAATTTGAGAAAGAATTATTTCCAGCCTTATTTCATATGAATACTGTTTTCCCATTGAACTCTCAGTAGGCTTGGCAAAAGATCATCTGCAGTATACGTTCATATTTCTAAGTGTTTATATGTTACATATTACATCCCTCCTCAAGGCAAGTTTTCAGGCATGATTTCAAGCTGCGTAAAACAGAATTGTATTAAATAAAATACCCGTTTTCATGCTAAGTCTCTCTAGCACTTGAATAAAGGTGTCTTGAAGCAGCTCTATGACTTTCATACATCAGAAGTATGTCAACTAATACGATATCTGTGCCTTCAAAATCTTGTACACTTAAGATTTAATATTGTTCTTCTCACAAATTAATTCAGTGTTGAATACATCTATTTTATATGTGTATTTCTCTAAGAATTTTTTAATTTTTACTTTCAAAATCAGTTACTGCTGCCTACAAATGAAAAAACTCATTCAAAATGCTATGGTTTTATTTCCTGAATTAACTAATATTGACAAGGTTGTTCTTCAGAGGGTTGTAATACAGTATTTAATTATCAACTCTAGTTTCCTTTAATAGCCTCTGTAACAAGAACATAATTATCTTGCATATAATCATTGGCAGATAAACTTAGCAGCCCATCTATGATTCATTCTTTGCAATTACTCACACTTTGTAGCCTTGAGACATGAAGAACTCCATATTTTTCTTGACAATTAAGTATTGTTAATGGTTAAAGGTATTCTAATTTTTCCCCTTATACTTTGTTATACAATGTCCTTGAATGTAGTTAGTCGTGGTATCTTGTAGGCTGTGTGAGTATTCAGTCTCAAATAACCAAATGGTGTGATTTGGTACTTGAGCTCTCCCTTAGGTGTCCAGATAACAAGCAGTTGGGTGTTAATGTGTGGATACCAAACTGTGGTAATTGGAAAGTTACCTAAATGCTAGATAAACCAATTAAAAGATACAACTACTCTTCAGTTTAGAGAAGGTATTTTAGGTAACATTTAATAATGTGTAATAGTGAACTCTTTGGAGCGTTAGCAGTATGAGGTATTTCAGCTTGAAGTGCAACAATATCAGCTCTTGGCCACTAATGATAAACTAATGATAGTCCAAATTCACAGTGTAATAGAATATTGAACTTGTTTTTAGTGGGCAGAGGTTGTCGGTTTCTTCTTAGTTCTTGTGGCTAATAGAAAATAATAGTAGAGTAAGAACTTTCTGTTTCATTATGATATATATGCAGTAAAGTTGTAAATAAAAATAAGTAAAGCCAAAGGTATCCTGTGTGAAGTAATATACAGACATTAAAAGCTGAAACTACCACAGTTTAAAGTTTTTTAAAGCATCAGCATGCTTTTTATTTTACATTAGCAGTGTTTATATAATTTTAGTTCTATTATCTTGTTGATTACAGTGAATTACAGTATTTGACTTTTGCTTGTACAGTGGGATCATTTTATGTGTTTTGGATTTTTTATTTTATATGAACTTTGCTTATTTTAATATGCTGGAAAAAATCCAGTGGTCATTTTGAATGAGGTAAGGTATATTAAGAAATACGCTATCTTACTATTCTGTTAAGAACAGTGTGTTTTTATAATAGTTTTGTCTATTCCTTTTTTCAGCTGTAACAAACCAGTATGAATTACCAGTATATCAAAACAAGAACATTGCAATAACAAATCAAAATAGATTTTTTTATGACATCTCTTTAGATGAATTAAACTGGTAGCTTCTTACCTGTTTAGAAATGTACAAGCATGAGTAATAAATGTATTTTGCATGCTTTCTAATGGTAATATGCTTTCTTACTAATGACATTGCTGAAGTGTAATAAAATATCTTTTAGATCATCACTTTTCTACCATCTTCCAGGCATATTATCATTATCTCCTGTGTTGAAATGTCTCATTATACTGGCATTAAGCTTGAGATAGCTGATGTTGTCTGAACACTAATCTGTTTTTGGTAAAGTCCATGCATTCAGCTTTTGTTAAAATGAGTTTTTCAAAATTCATTTAACTTCTCTACCATGAAGGAAAGCTGAATGTCAGTTGCCAGCAATTGAAACTGTGTAATTTTCAGGTAGCTGAGTGGGATATGTCCTTGAAACTTTAAACATGGAAGTCTAACAGTCTTCTCACCTGAACAGCACCCTTCAATCAAAAACTAGCTAAATAAAAGGCTCTTTCCAGCATTGTCCAAACAGGGTGGCTTCCTAGGCTTGTTGTGTGAGTTGTAGATGGTTTCTGATCTTTTTAGTAGTATAGAAGTAGCCACTAGCTGCCACTAGAAAACAAACCAACCAGCCAACTTGTGTCTGGATCCTCATGTTAAAAACAGCTGAGTTTTTATGTGGCCATGATGTCTTTGTGCTTTGTAAAGCCTGTTCATTTCCTTAACCCTGTAGTCTGTGTGCGGTGATATGCTTAGTTTAGTGGAGTTCTAGTTTTGAATTGTGACATTTTTACAGATCTTTTCTCAATTTAATCTTAGTTGTGAATTTCATAGGGATGCAGTACTTTGGATATGCTTTGTCAAGTAGTCACTATTTTACTCAGAGGCATTTAGCCTCTCTTTTATAAAGCAAAAGAGAAAAAAAGAGTTGTTGAAGCAGCAGTGAAGGACTATGTTACCAAGTCCTGACTTAGACAAAGATCTCCTTTAAAGTTTTACTGTTCCCACCCTGACAGTCTGTATCTCAGCTTGGATTTGGGGCTGGGCAGCATCTCTGTTTACTTTATAGTTACATCTGCCTCAGTTACACTTTTGTTTATTCTCTGAATTTATTCTGCATTGTGCATGTTTGCATGCACTTTCTCTCTCTGAAATAAGTTATGGAGTACAATACTATTCTGTCCCAAAGCAGAAGATGAAAGCTTTGTGGTCTAACAATGAATAGAGGTAATAAATATTGCAAAGTTCAGTCTTGTATAAGCATATGATGCATACTTCATGGATACACATTAGTTCTTGATTTTGTTACTGGAATAGCTTTTAAACTGAAATACAGGCCCTTCTTACTCTGAAAAGAAACTGTTGTATGATTGGCATGTTGTAACAACAAAAAAGCAACTTCTGCTTTAGTTCTGCTCTTCAACTGAATGTCTCACTTGCCAGTATTTGGAACGTGTTATTGCGGAGGAGAGTAAGAGTGTTAGTGTTCGCTTTCTTCCAGATCTTCAATGTACGATGTAGTGATAAAAGGTTTAAAAAATGTATAATGACTCGTATTTCTAACTCAGTACTGAAGACTACAGTGCAATGTAATACTAAAGGGAAAGTTGTTATTAAGTGTCTTTAAAAGCATATTTTTGCAACACTTTTATAAACCTAGTTCCACAACACGCAGTGTCTTAAGGAGGATGTCTGCTCATGTTGGAGTGGTAAAATAAAAGTGCCTTTTAAATAAATTGTTGTCAAATCATAGACTTTGTTTTCTAAGGCAGATTACAAATGAACATGCTGGTTCTGTGTCTTGGATACTAGAAGAGTAGGGTAGTTGCTTTTCATGTAACTTTACTTTTTGCTTTCAAAACACTGAGCAGGTGTTTGAAGACTCGCTTCTACTGTATAGATTTCTGCTTTTAGCTAAAGAACATAACTAAATTGTTTAATTTAGTTTTAGTTAATTGTACAGTTTAGACAGTCTAATTTTGTAATTAAATAAACTTAGTTGTCTAACTCAGTTGTCTACCAATTTATTTTAAAAGGTTTACGGAAATGCCTTTCCAAAAGCACATGAAATTGCACACATACATGTATATTTATATTTAGAAAGTAGGAGTTCTTTGCAAAATAAGTGCTTTTGAGTATTTTCCCACTTGCATCTACAGAATTTTCACTGACATTATTCACAAAGTGAAACATTTTCTATTCAGTTATATTTTAGTTGTGAAGAACTTAAGTGCTACAAATAACTCCACAATAATTTTTCTGCCTTTTGCTGCTTTCTATTCACGTGTGTAAGCAGCCAGACTAAATAGTTTGTAATCTACGTGAACCTTTTCTTCAATAAATTATTTTCTTCTGTTTCAGTTTTAGTAGTTGAGAAACAGGAAATACTGCACAACTGTTTTTATTTACTGAAGTAGAAAGCAAACATAGGAAGAAAATCAGCGTGATCAAAAAGTATTTGAAATATACTTGTGCCTTTTATACTGAATTGTAGTTCCTTTAAAAAAAGTGAAGTGAATGCACTTGAACTGCTGCTACTGCATTGCTGTGAATATTTGCATTCTATTCTTTACTAAATTTCAGTTCAGCAGTCTAACTCTTGGGGGAATGCTTCGGATGTGAAGTCATTAATGCAATACTGGTGTTAAGGAACTCAGCTGAAATGTGACTTCAGGAACACTAGTGTATAGGCTACCAGTTCTGTTTTGATAGGTTAATTAACCTAAATTTGTGAGCTTGATTATGCTTATAGAGCAGAGTTCTAAAAATTAGCAGTTACAACATCCTGCTACTTTCTTCCTTTTGAGCTCTTGATCTGATTCATCCTTCTGTTCTTCATGACAAATATATGTTCTTAAAGGATGAACATTGTATGTTCATGTCCCCTGTCTTATCTTCCTTTTTTCCAGGTTTACCAGATTCTTAGTGTGAATTTTAGAATTAAGAAAAAAGTCATTACATTTAAATCCTCAGTGTAGATATTGACCATTTATAGAGGTAGAACTTCTTTAAGTGTGCTACTGTGAAGCTGACCTCAGGTTTAGGAAGGATTTCTGTTCATTGTTTTGTTCAAACAAGTTGCACCTGAATACCATATACTGGAGTATAAACAACTCCAAAGTCTGTCTTAAAATGAAAATTTTAGGAGTAAAATAATAGAGGACTGAGCAGTCATCTGTTTTCAAATACCTGATACCAACTGTAAAAATAACGTTATGTTCACATCTGCAAAACCATGCTTAGTATGAGGAAAATTAAATCATATCCCCTCTTTTAAATATTTTTAGATTTCACATGTGCTGTGGTGTATTATCGTATACTTTCATAGCATGAAATAATATTTTGTTATTATACAAAGTATAATACACATTATACAAAGTACAGGATACATAACCAATAAAGCATATCCACTCATTTGTATAATAATGGGAAATATGAGAGTATATAAAAATTGTCAGATAATAGAATCATTCTGATTATGTGTGTATATATCTATTTTTTCTATGTATTCCTTTTAAGACATAGGGAATAGATTATTTTGAACTTTTTATGGAAATTGTCTTCCAATAAAAATAAGTCTTTCAGTCACTTGTAAAATGATGAAATGGATATATAATCTTACAGCCCTTAGAAGGAAATTCTGTTTGTTGCTGTGTGTAGAAGAGAGAAAAACTTTAGGGAAAAAGTTGAAAATAGTTGTATTACTGCAATAGAATATATAAAATGGTTATTTTTTATGGCATTCTAGCTTATTCATTGGAGCAACAGATGTAGTTTCTCTGTGGAAATATTTTTCCTGTTATCTGATAGATCATATTAATTGTAGTGGATATAAATACATGAGTACCCAAATGTTTTAATTCCTCTCTAACAAATAGAGTAGATGTAGTACAGTGGTGTTTCTATTTGTTTAAATGCATATTTGGTTCACTGAAAGGTTTGCATTCCTCAGTACTTTCACCTCAAATTTGTATCCATTTTAACACTGAAGAAAAAATCTGAGAAAAACATTGCAATCCCAGATATTGACTGTTACCTTTCCTGAATCTTTTTGTCATCCAATTTCTCCAAAATAGCTATATTGAATGTGATCTGAAAGAAGTTTAAATACAATATTTTGGTCTTTCCTTAAAAGTAAATTTACTATTATTATGAGTAACCATTTTTGACATAGTACATCAATTTTATGCCTTTAGTAACATATTTGGCACTGGGTAGTCAGTGTTCCATTATGACCTGTAATCACACTTCTAAATAAACATGTGGAAGAGTGAGTTGCACTTTATGATATATGTGAAGTTGAAATTATGAAATTAGCAGAATTAGGAAGACAGTCCAGGAGTATCAAAACATAAAACCAGGCAAGGTAACTAGACATTCATCTTCACCAACTCCATCAAGTCACTATAAATGAAAGATAAATCTGCATTAAAAGTATCATGATCATAATAATTTTTTTTTTACTGAATATGGAGAAGATACTGCTAGTGATACTGAGCTGTTTTTCTACCAAGAGATAAGATTTTTTCTTCCACAAAAAATAAGGAAAAAAGACTTTTTCAACTGACTTACTGAACTTGTAGAATGAGTAAATGCATGTATAATATATACACTCACACTTAACCTAAATTATTGTGTGTGTGACATCATACCTAAAAAGAAAATGTGCATGGTATTTGCGACCTTTGAGAAGGCTTTTGTCTTTACTGTCAAAAACAGACCTGTCCAAAAAGCTGCTGTTGAAAACGAAGTCCTCAGCCTGTGCAACTTGATCTGTTCCTTTAAATGCAGCAATCTACGTGGTTTCACTTTACCCACATGCTTTGGTAAAAAATAAGTAAAGCCACATTATTTTAGCTGTTTTCTTGATATATGAATTAGTATGAGTTTTTTGACTATTTTCCTTGTGTCATGACTAGCTCAATTTCTATTGCAGTTACAGCAGTAGCATTTTTGTATGGATTTAATGCTTGGACAGTTGCCATCTCTTGAAAAGTTTTGAAACTTGAAAAAGCATTCGATAAAGCTACTGACTGCATATTTGAAAGGAAGATTTACAGAATCAGAAGTTTACACACACATATATATACAAAAAGTTTGTGACTTTTGAAAAAGATCTTTTTTCTGTTTTTTAACTCTTGTATTGTTTTCCTGGAGGCTATTTGGATTTGTTCAACTCTAAAATACAGCCTGTGCTTTTATGCATAAATCTAGTTGGAACATAACTAAAGCTCTAGAAGTATTCTTTAGGATAAGTGTAGTGTTTAATTGTTACACAAGATTCAAGGTCACAGATACAAAGCTAAAAACTGTTGTAATTTCTGTTTCCCAGTTTTGTCAGGGATATTTTGTAAGGCTTCTGCTTTTAAAGGATTGTCTTCTGTTGTGGACTCTAATTTTACGTTTAAGTGCTCCCATGGCAGTTCTGTTTAAACTTTTGTTTTAATTTCTCTTTATTTCCTTTAATACATTAATCCTCTACATCACTTTTCTAGTGCATGAATGATTAGTAAGATTAACAAATTAGAAACCTTTGGTGTTCATCTAGTTTAAGAATACATTGGAAGTTAAAAAGTCTCCATTTCTCTTCAGCAAAAATATTGTAGGTGTACTGGTTTAAAAACAGAAGTGGCATGTTTTCTTCAGGGAACTGATTACAGCATTAGAGTTTTTTTGGTGTTCACTAGTTTTCAAAATGAGCTTCAAAGCCTATTAGTCCGTACATTCCTAAAAATTTTAGCTCTTTTAGACTTGAGAGGACTAGTTCAAATCAGGTATGCTTGTTAGAGAAGAGGCAGCGCATGAAGTCCTGTAGTCATTACATAGGCAGAAAAAGCAGCTACTTCAGTTTCAGAAATCTGCAGAGCAGTGACATGGCCTTCCATTCAATTTTTTACCAGATGTCACAGACTGGAAATGTGAGCTTTGGCTGATACTGCTGGGAAGGAGAGTGCGGCAGGCAGCTGTAATTCCCATCCTGTAAAGGTACTGATACTTAAAGTCTCTATAGTCCAAATTGGTACACAAAAATACTAAAATGTTGAATTTGGACCTTAGATCTCTTTTCAAAGTTTATTTTCTGCCAACCATTTCTAGATGTTCTGTGGATACATTTACAATTTTTTGCATTTTGGATGTGAGGAAGGAGAAGATACTTTGGAGCTGCTTGCAGGTTGCTTCCTGAAATACTCTTATAATCAGCAGACAACACTCTGTGGAATGCAGTTCTAGTGTTTTCCCAGGGTTTGACTTGAATGACAGATTTCTCTAGTTAATGGTATTCAACTGGTTTAAATTAGGCCAGAATTTTATTCCACATACTTGTAAGCTTGGTTGTTCCAAAATAAAGCTAACTCTCTCCGTTGATTTTTAGGTCTCAGAAAACATAGCTCAATTTTGAGTCCTACTTACCCTTAAAAAAAGAGATATTCTAGGTTTAGAGAGATCCTTAGCAGTATGATGTTGCTGAAGGGTATTGCAGCATAAGGTGAGCTGCAGACAGTTGTTCCAGTACATTCATTGACTGCGTCTTGGTAGCATCAAGTTTGTCTGCAGTACTATGACAACTACAATTATGGTTTCTATAGGAAAGAATTATAGCAAAAAGTAAATTTATTTGTGGAATAAATTTTTTTTTGTCGTATACTCTTAAGGAATCATAAAGCCTAGAGAGTAACTGAACATTAATATGACTCCATCTACTGTAAAACACATTCCATTTTATGTATTTCCAGGGAGTATGAAGTGGCACAGGAAGGAAATGGCATATCGGTGGAAAGTTGCTCTAATTCAGCACAGGATTCTTGTGAGAAATTCCTTCTAATATTGCATCATCCTATCCTGTTTTTCACAGTTTACAGTCCAATTTCTTCACTTTTTTATGCCACATTTGTTCATATCAGTAACCATATTAAAATAAATTTAGCAGATTAAATAGGCTTTCATCAGTGTTAGCAGTGCACATCTGATAGTGTGACAATTTCGTACTATAAATTTTATCATACTGCGTTACATGAGGGCTTATGGGCTTGGTAGTTACATTTTTTTTCCTTCTTAATAAGGTTTGCTATTTTTTAAAATTATATTTCACTGGCTAACATGAGATTCAATAATCAAAAATAAGTCTTAGTTACTTCCACTCCAATGGATGTTTGACAATAATATAAGTAGCACTTCAGTAAATGAAAAAAAATAGTGCCCTTGCAAAACACAAGAAAAGGAGTGAAGAAAGACGATTCAATAGTTACTTCAATTATACGGCAAGATTTTTTTTTCTGTTTTCTCTGGCCTGAGCTTACCACCTTTGTCCAATTTATGATTCCTTATCGAACTTTGACATGAGAGAACAGGAAAAAGAAAGTACTTTCCTTCAAGCTACAAAGAAAGGAGAACCTGAAAGATTTTTTTGTTTTCATAGCTACTGACTTAAGGTCAGCAGTGACACTAACAAAACACGTTTTCAGGTATAATAGCAAACTACTCGAAGTGTGAGAAATTATAAAGGTTAGGTTTTCATTATAGATTTAGAAAAATATATATATAACATGGAAGAATGTCTTTTAATTAAGGAACTGTTTTATACTGCTGTTTTTTTCTTTATGTAGTTGACATTTGTAGATGATGAATTAAGATGAGCATGAAAAACTATGGCTAGCTTTATAACCTTTTACTGAACTCTCTATGGAATCATAAATGTAATGTCAGATGGAAGGTATCAGTGCGTGTTTTTTTCTCTTATCTGCAATCCCCAGAAATAGTGTTTTTCTATATGTTGTGTTTGGCAAACATAAACCTGTATTTTTTCTGCATTTTTAATGTGTTTTGTGCAAAGGAATCGTATAAACCTAATTGGGTACATGTTGTATACCAATATTGAGTTAATCCTATCTTCTGTTACTTTGAAGCTCGTGCGTTCCAACTTTTGTTCTATTAGTTAGTTATTTCCTCTTGTGAAAACTGTATGACTCTGCTGTTTTTTACTCCCACTCTCTGTTCTTCTTCCTGAATCACATAAGTACACAATTCGTTCACGCTAATTTCAGTTTACTGAACCTGGCTTTGTAGTCATGATCAACTATAAGAAACTGTTACCATTTATGACTTTGTCTTCAAATACCTCATATTATTTGGTAGCTTGCCTGCCATCATCTCATTTCAGTCTGTGCGCCAGACATTTGCTTCCTGAAATTCTTTATTTACTTGATATAAGTGATCTTACACATGAATTTGGTCAGGATTGTGTTTGTTTCTTGCAGTGACTTACGTATCTAGTTTTCCTGTCCCTGATTCGTAAGATATTTAGTCTTGATGGTGCTCATCTTCTTATAGATACTCTACTTGGAACTGGAATAAAGAATTTTAAAGTTGATCTCAGGTCTTTTCACAGACACTTCCTTCTTACTCATTTTTGGTTACTGTGGATAACATACCCTTTCTTTCCAAGACTGTAGTTTGTGCGTCAAACTGCATAGCCAGTCTTATGAAATTTCAGACTGCACGTGTCTAAACTTTGCTATTTGTTTGTAAAAGCCTTAAAATACTTGTTCTTCTTTACAGGTTACCAGAGCCTTATCTAGGTCCTTAACTTTTGTTTCTTCAGAAAGCTACTTCCAAAGTCATTTAACTAAGATCCTTCTCTGATCACACCATTTCAATTTAAATGCTTTTTAATTCTATATCATGTCAAATGCAAAATGTTGTTCCTGCTCAGAGTTTTTTATACTTGAACTCTTTTTCCTAGAAAGAATTTTACCATGTTGGACTCGCAGCCTTTTGTAATAACTGTAATTGCCCCAAATTATGTGTGATCCCTTGCATGTGGAAAGCTCCTCTTAAAAATTTTCGAGCTTTTATATTCTTTTCCAAACCTGTTCGTAAGATCTGTCTTCAGTGTGAAGTTATAAATGACAAGGATTATAGCTGGACAGATGCTATACCTTGTGAATTAAGAGTTAATACCACTTTCCCTCTTCTGATTTTGAAGAGTAAACCAAAGAAAAAGAAAATTAAAATGAGATGGAAACATCTGAAAAGTTTGTTTCATTAAGTGTACGCTTTCACTTTTGCTCTGAACACTGATACTCTTCTACTGCTTGAAATGTTGTTCCATGTCTTTTCTGCTAGAGTATAGGTCAACGTGTTTCCATTGGTATCTGCTGCCATGAGGCTCAGTTCTGAGGAAAGTGAGAGGGAAGAGGAAAGAATCTCGATAGTAATATGAGCAGCTAATTATGAAATTAACATTAAGCTAGAATAAACTTCTGAAACTCATCAATAAAACTTAAGGATGAAATCATCAGTGCAAAGAGATACTTTTTTTTTTTGCCGTTTGCAGAATTTTTGTCCTGTTGCTCTAGCTGTGTAGAAGATTCAATAATAAGGATTACTTGGTGTATGTACTTTAAATATTATTATATTGTAGTTATGTAATAGAATGTTTAAGTACACAGAAAACATATGATATTCTGTCTTGCTTTTCCAAGATGTTACTAATCACATACAAGAAGTATGCTACTCTTCTGAAAGCTATGCTTTGTGGACTTGTGTTGAGTTTCGTGTGTTCACTGCCATGTAATTAAATTAAGAAAAAGGCTGTTCATCACAAAATAAAATACTTGCTCTTCTCTATAATAGATGGAAACTCTCATGTTGTAACATTTTAGTTTTAGTTTTCTGTTTAGTGTACTAGTCATGTAAAGAATAAAGGTATTTTTTACCTTCATAAGTAAAATGCTTCAAGTGTAGTGCAGAAATACCTCTGTATCTGAATATCAGGTATATACAGATATTTTCTATTCTGTATTTTCGTACATTACAATTTAGCTTGCAAGGTCATAGTATTTAGAATGCATTTCTAGAAATGTACAAATTTCGAGTTTTTGTAGTGTTGAAGAAGTATTTCAATATTACAGTAACCTCTTTTTCCTTCTGCTATGAGGCTTATAATAGTCATTTTATTCTGATTTAATGTCTTCCTTGAGAATACTTTCAAGGACATCTTTGATTAGATTGATCAGACTTAATGAATATGTATATGTATTGGACTAAATTGTAGGTTGCATTTAAAAATAAACTGTCCTGTGCATATCATATTACAGTAGATTGCAGTGAAAGAATAGACCATCCATTCTAAATGTGAGATTAAGCAACTTTAGCTCACCTCTATTTAAAAATATTGTAAAAATAAATCCTATAATTCAGAAATTAAATCATTCATTCTGAAATTTGAAATTAACCTATATGTTACTTAGAGATACACTTTTTTTCTTGCTTTTTTTTTTGTCTTTCAATGCCACTTAAAAGTTGAAAGGTCTGTGTGGTTAGAAGATGAACTTTCAAATGAAACAGGCCTGGACATTGGGGGACAGATGTTTTTAAAATGAGTTAAATAAAATATGTCTGTCTGTTCTGTCAACTTGTTATTAGTTGATAATACTGTTTAAAGTTTGTGTTGAAATTAGGGGAAGGTACCCATGGAAGTTTCTTAAAAGGAACATTCTGCTTTTAGACAGTACCTTACTAACTCAAGAACTTTTCTAACAGTGTGTCTGGTATGATGCAGTGTAAGATGCTAATCGTATGTGTTTAACTGACAGTCATTGTAGGTTAAGTGAAAGAGCCCTTCTTCCCTTCTAGTGCCTTTGTTCATCCCACTTCAAAATATTTGAAGTACTATGGGAGCGCTATACTGACAGATTGCATTGTGAAATCACTTTAGCAGATTTCCTTAGAGGCTTTGCTTTTTGAAGTTTGCTTTCTACCTGTCATTCCTGAAAACCAAGTGTGACTTCAAAGACTTTATCATTAAAAAAAACCAAAAACATTCCCTAGCCCGAATTAAGGCTCATGACACAAATTATGGATTAATTAATTATAAAGGGTACTTTTTTAACAAATTCTGCTCCATCGATATTTCTGCAGCTTTCAATAACGCTTAATTTCTTGATATTTATTGAGCAAGGCTGTTCAGGATGAACAAGCTAGAATGGGATTTCTCAGCTGTGGTATCACTTCAGGACTGACAGAAATAAGAGTAAGAAAAAATATTAAATCATTTGTTTAAGGTCCAGAACACAGAAATCAGATGTGCTTAGTGGAGATTAAGGTTTTACTCAAGCGTGAAGTCTCGCTGTGAATATAGTAGAAGCAGACATTAAAACTTGAAATAAAAAATGAAGATACCAGTTGAACAAGAACAATTCCATAGTTGTGAAATGCTGTAATATATAAAAATTATAAACATTTTATATTGATGAATCCTTTTAGTAGTTTATTATTTCATGCAATAAAAATTGAATTACTTTTAATATATTTAAATAGTGATTGCCACTTATGAAGCTAGCTTCACTTCTATTTCAGATCACTAAAAAATTGGTAATGTAAACAGATTAAGAATATATGTTTCACCCAAATATTAGTGAACTGAGATTTTTACAGTAAGCATTCATGAAATAATAGAAATGTTAATAATGTTTGTTTAGTTTTATTTCATCATCCTGTGCAAACCTACATAATAAAACATTCGAAAGTTAAAAAATAATGTTGTAATAACTTTTTAAAAAATGCTTCGTAAGGATAATGATTGTTCTGTAGGAATTTTAACATCAGTGAACATGTTTGCTTAGATTATGGAGTTTATAGATTCTTGATTGTAGCTAAGGTAATCAGTGCAGCAGGACCATGAAGAATGAGCCAATATGACCCAAAGAAACTTACTTGTGTGTGTGAGAAGGAGAAAATTAATTGGCAACTAAGTATGTTGACTACAAGAAAATGCTTTTGGAGGAGTTGGCAACATCAGGTTCATTGTTTTCAGCAAAGAATTTCAACCTAAAATAAACTGCCTGGTGATAAAGGTACAACAATTGCTAATATAAACCAGACTAATGTTTTTATCATTATGGAACACTGGATGGATTTTTGTAAAGACGATGAAATCTTATAACAAAAAGCTTGTAACCTATTAGGTATAGAAAATGTAGAATCATGCATCTACAAACTTTCTACAAAGTATAGTAAACTTTCTCAAATATATGTTTTAACTAGGAATTCCACTAGGAATTGGTATCTTTTATCGTGTCCATACAAAGTTTTAACAAACTTTCCTAACTTTAACATGGAAATGTGGTTTTTAGAGTGTTCTGTAATAGATTTTAAAATTCTTTTTAAATTTTTTTTTTTTTGTACTTTAGTAAATTAGTAGCTGTATGTATAATACAATGTTTTAAATGGTGGTATCAGCAGTGCCTTTACACAATTTAATTTTGTGCAAACTCTTTTTGTTAATGATGCTCAGATTTTCTTTCAAAGCCAGTATACTTGGTGGAATGTGTCACCGAAAAATTCTGAGTATGTGTAAATTACTGTTATTTATAGACTGTATATGAGCATATATTTACTGTAACTGTTTTCCAGAACATTGCTTTTACATTCATATGTTTAACTTTGTAGTCGTTGAACTGGATATTTAATACATTTAAAAGCCTCTGTGCACATTTGCTTTTAGTTAATTTCCGTTATAGTGTATTATGTTTTGTGTACTTGTATTTTATGTGAGTATAGTCATGTCAGCATGCCTGCTTAATACTGACTTTTAAAAAATTTTCATTGTCTTGGTGACAATTATAGCCTTTTTTATTTTATTGAAATATTAAACTAATGTAAATTTTAAAATATGATAACATAGGTTGAACTTCATTCAAGTGCAGTGTAGCTTTATAATAGTAAAAAAGTCTTGCTAGACAACAGAAAAGAAAGAACCTGCCTGTACTGTGTAAGTAGAATAGCACTTGGCTTCTCTGTATGCATGCTTCACGTTCTCTCTCTTCTGTTACAGACATATATCTTGATTCCTCAGTTCTATCTTCTTGTGTAATGACTTAGAAGACATAGTGCTTATCCTGATAAATGTTACAATGACCTTGTGCTGGTTAATGAAATCTGATATTCTGAATAATTACCCCTTAAATTACACTTCCTATGTTGAGTTATGTTTTTAAGACAAAGTCTGACAATGTGTAAAATACCAATGGTATTTCAGTAATAGCTTACTCAGGCTGTATAGCGATTGTTGCTTTCCTAAGCCATAGATGAGGAAAAACCTCCATGTTCAGGAAGGACTAAATACCATGTGTTGAACTTGAATGTCTGTATTGCATATGTGTCAATAAAGTTGAATATATATGCAGATTGTGTTCTGCTGAAATCTATGATTAAAGTCTTCTGCATATGAGTTTTTGCAGATTTTCATCTTCAGAAACACACCTATTACAAGCCTATTTGTGACAAAGTGGAATGTGTACAAAGGTGACAAACTATTTAGTAACGAGCACTTACAAAAGAACCACCATGTCCTTTTATTTTTTTTTTTGGACCTTACTCCATGAAACTTCTAGTTCTTGTATTAGAAGAGGGGATGAATCAATTGCTTTCCCATGCCTTCATGATTTTGCAGACATCTGACATTTACCTGAAGTCATTTCCAGATTTTGAGGAGTGTAAGCTTATGTTATTTCTTTTACTAGAAGTCATCCTATAGCTTTAACAGTCCTTTTGGTCTCTTCTGAATCCTTTCGAGTTTGCATCCTTCAGAGACAAAAGCACCAGAGCTGAATACAATTTAAACATGGAAACAAACTTTTTATGTCATCATATGCTCTTTCATACTCTTCTGTTTTCTGTTCCTTTCTTAGAAATTCCATTAGATTTTCTCTTTGGCTATTAACACTGAGCCAACATTTTTATGGCTATCATAATCCAAAATCTCACTCTTGAGTGAGTGGAATAATGGTCAGTTCAGAGGCACATTATGTTTGTGCATGAAATTAGGATTGGTTTTCTCCTTTGTACATCACATTAGTGTACATAGAATGTTATTTGCTGTTCTCTTACACAGTCACTTCATCCTGAGACCGTTCAATGATTCTTCACTGTGACACACATCCTTATTGCCGAGCAATCATCATCCAAATGATGGAATGCTCAGCACTGACGTCTGCTCCCACTTTCCAGATCCCTCACTGCATATCCCTGTATAATACTATAAGTGATCTCCACTGTGAGAATAGATAGTTTGGTCTTTTGCTCTTTCTTTTAACTCGTTGATTTTTCCATGTAAGGACATTTCTTACTCTGTAGCAGTTCTGTTTCCTGATAAGCTTTTGGAAAGAACATTATAGAAAACCATTTGGGAAGGAGACAACAAAGGCTCTCTGTGCTCTTGTAATTAGAAATAAACTTTTGCAATCCCCTTCATATAAATTGTTCAGAGTATTTTCTTTAAGCTACCATTTCATCACTGAATCTTCAAATTTTAATTTAGTAGCTTATTAGAAAATGATTTAGAATATGTATTTAGAACTCTATGCTATAGTCTCCATATAATTTACATTGTGGTACAACTTTTTTGTACTCTAATCTGTGACCAGTGTATTGCTACTACATAGTATAAAAGTCCGTAGTCAGGAACAGTTCGTGTTTTAATATATCTTGTATGATTCTTATCTTGTTACAACTAAAGTGTAGATGCTGTTCAAATCTAACGAATGTTCCTCTTAGTGCCTATGCAATAGTCTCGCAGTCTTTCCTACAATCATTCCTTGAAGTATTGTATTTCTTTCTATGATCTCATCTTTCCTGGTAGTTCTACTGATTATAAATTCTACAAAAACTACCAGGATGCAATATAGAAAACATAGTACTGTATAGTATCAAAGTAAACTTAAATTAAAAAGGTTAACTTTTGTATCTCAATACTGAACGAAAGTACAGAAATGCCCCTAGATTATACCATAAAGCTTGTAAAATAAAAGTTTTCTATTTCATACTCTTCTGTGCATAAGGGTAAATATTCTTTTTATGATATCTAGTATAGCTAGTATAATGACCTTTTAAGTTACCTTTCCTTTTTTAAATCCAGCAAGACAATTATTGTTATTTTACTGTTCTTATGTAAAATGATACAGATTTTTTCTCCTTTTTTAATGTTGTACAATGTATTTATTAAGATATGCCTGTTAGAAAACTTTTTTGGCTTATAGTCCTAATCATTTTTATAGCTCTTTATTGTGTTACTGTGTCTGTAGCTTTTTGAAACTATGCATCTAGACTCTTTTTAGTATTAATTTTTTGATCTTTAACTTTTTTAGTATTGTCCATATAAGGTGGAGTTGCCAAAATAAAACTTAGTATTTAGGCAATAGCATATAATTTAGAATATTGTACTTTTCCTAACATACACCTGCCATACCAACTTTTCTTTAAACTGTATTTCCACATTGAGAAAGTATTTCATTGACACTGACAATCAGTTTTTGTTTCCAGAAAAGTGACAGTTTATTTATAATCTGTAATTGCCCCAAAAATAGTTCAGATTCCATGCATTACCTTGCTCTTGTTTACACTGAGCTTTATCTTTGTCATCTAATTAAATACCTTTGTATTGATACAGATGTTCTTCTTTACAGTGCTCATCTAAAAGGACTGGGAGATGTCAAAACATTGAAAATTATTCCTGGATAATTTTCAACACTGTATTTGCACAGCTAAAAGAGGAAGATTGATAGCCTGAGTTCATGATGATAATCAATGTCACTTTCACAGATCATATCTGTATCCAGATATTATGCAAAAAACTTTGCACTGTAGATGAGGGAGAGGTTGTTATCAAAATATGACAAGAAAGACTACTGCAGAAATTGCAGGGATGATGGCACAACAAAAACTAAATCCGTGCAAGGACAAAATTAAAAGTAAAGAAAGAGTAAGGAAAACTATGGAATAGGATCAAAGAGTAATTCAGTTTGGGAGAGATATCAGGTGATGTCTAGTCCAATTTCCTTCTTCAAGCAGGGTCAGCTGTGCAGATAGACCGGGTTGCTGATGGCTTTGTATTGCTGCACAGCTTCTCTGCAACCTGTTCCACTGCAAGACAGTCCTTGCCATGAAAAAGTTTTTCCTTGCATTTAATTTGCACCTTGTTTCAATGGATGTCTATGATCTGTTGTCCTCCCACTATCTACCACTGGAAAGAGTGTAAGTCAGTCATCTTCGTGACCTTCTAGGTATTAGGGAGCTGCCTTTGGGTCTTCCTGAAGCTTCCTATTCTCTAGACTGATGAAAGAGGCCAGTTCCCTCAGTTTCCTTTTGTAAGGGCAGGTATTCCATACGCTTGACTCTCTTGGTGGCACTCGACTGAACTTCCTTTAGTTTATTGACATCTTAGTTGTACTTGAAAGCCCAGACCTGGACCCAGTACTCTAAAAGCAGTTCAAGAGCTGCCAAGTTAAGAACGGATAATCACTTCCACTGATCTACTCCAGGCCTTTCTGTTAGTGTAGTTCATCTGAAAGAAAAAGAGCATTTATTTAAGCCAAAAACAGGGCATGTTGAAATATTTCTGTTAATTCCTAAGTCTAAATTCTGTTGCTTCTAATACTTTAAAAATTACAGAATCAGATATCTACCCAAGGTGTATGTGAAGGAAGTTGCATCACAGCTTGCTGGAAGGAAAATGGTGGAAAATTCTGAGTGTGAAATGGAAGAGAGTACAGGGAAATTCAGAAACTTGTCAGTTTTAATAAAACCTGTATATCCTGTCCAGTCAGTGTAGACAAATACTTGACTATATACCTTCAATTTCTTGCTCTATTATTTCTTGTCAGTTCAGACCAGTTCTTAGGTCTTTAAAAAGTTGGTATTTGTTTGTTGCCATATTAGGCTGTGCTGGTGAACTAGGATGAAACTGTTGTCTTGGATGTAAAAACTGACTGAACTCTGACTCATGTTCATAATAGCTGTGGCTAGACAGTGGGTTTTTTTAGTGTTGTGTAAGCACAGAAGAAAATAAAAAAAATGCACTTACTTTAAGGCCAGCACTACTACTTAATCTCAAAGTTGCTGCTATTACTGATATTTCTAATCCTTCATCTGAGTTTGTGGGTTTGTTTGAATCTTGTTCTTTCTGTATATGTATAATTCTCAGTGGTATCCACATGCAAAAAAACTGTAATGCTTTTACTTTTTCTTATCTACAAATGTTTGTCTTTTGGGTATTGTTCATATACTATAGAGGAAGCAGACCATTTCGTCTTATTTTTTACAGCACATAGCATGGCAGTTTCTCTTCTAAATAGAGGTTCTGGTTCTAAAACTGAGTAGTAGTTAAACAGTGACTAGAACTGGTGTAATGCATTAAAAGAACTGTGCTTGAGGGTTTTACGTAGAGATACACCAGTAGTCATAGTTATATGAATCAGGAAAATTATAATTGCTTTCTGGGAGTGGATGAGGCATCTACAACTTTCATTTAAAAAGGAAATTCAAGTCTTAATTTTTCTTATTTTGATGCCTAACGTAGTTGTTTGATTTTTACTATAATTTTAAGTGTTGTGCTGACACACAAGTTTCATAACAGATTCATTGCATCGTCTAGTATCTGTCCAGATACAGCAGATGACCACTGTGTTGTTCGTGTCAACAAAGAATGCCTGTTTCTTTTATTATAGCCAGATGATGTGCTCAGCCTTTAGAAATAAATAGAAACACATACCAGTGGCATTACAAAAATACTGCAATCTTAAGAACAGAAAGAAAGGTAATAGATAGGAACATAATGGTGATAGTTTAAAAGCTTTGTTGGGAAGAAAGGAAAGGTTTTCAGTGCCTTCAAATTCATTACTGCATAGGATTATTTTAATTTTTCACTAGCATGGCTTTCAGAAGTCTTAAGTTTCACACCAGATGGCATTGCACAAGTGGAAAAGGAAACACATAAACCAAAGAACTAAGACACAATGGCAGTGATAGGGGAGGGAATGAATCCATTATGGAGATTTTGTGGATAAGTTATTACAATATTAAATACCCATTCAAAGACCTGAAGAAAATGAATATACTTAGTGTATTGGGGGTTCTGAAATGTAAGGAATTGCCATTTTTGTTCTGAAATAGCATGAGTGATCCCTAGTGAAAGGTCTTGAGAAAAAAGTTAAAGTAGTCAAGGCTACAGAACTGAAACAGGCTGATTGCTGTATGTATTATTTCATAAAGGCATACTCCGAATATGTGAACCTCCAAAGAAAGGGAATATGAACAAAAATAACATCAAGAATCTCAACATCATAGTGAACTGCTGAGATAATCCCTTTTACAGTTATAAAAAAGGAGGAGGAGGGGATGGGGAGCAAAAGCTTACATCTTTGATTGTGTCTGTCTGAGAGTTTGAGCATGCCTGAGTACATCCTTGGGCACTGAAGCGTGGCTCTGCTACTGAAATGATAGTTTTTCCTGCCACAGAGTGTTCTGTTCCATTGTCAGCTGACTCTGAGCAATTTATGGCGTGGCTCAGCTCTCAGTGCATCACAAGGAGTTTATCCAGTAGCCAGTTTAGGCCTTTGACACTGTTCCCCACAGCATCCTGCTGGAGAAACTAGCTGCCCGTGGTTTGGATGGGGGTACTCTTCGCTGGATAAAGAACTGGCTAAATGGCCGAGCACAGAGAGTTGTAGTGAATGGAGTTAAATCCAGCTGGTGGATGGTCACAAGTGGTGTTCCCCAGGGCTCAGTTTTGGGTCCGGTCTTGTTTAACAGCTTTATCAATGATCTGGATGAGAGGATTGAGTGCTCCCTCAGTAAGTTTGCAGATGACACCAAGTTGGGCGGGAGTGTCAATCTGCTTGAGGGTAGGAAGGCTCTGCAGGGGGATCTGGACAGGTTGGATCCATGGGCCATGGCCACCTGCATGAGGTTCAATAAGGCCAAATGCCGGGTGCTACACTTGGGTCACAACAACCCCATGCAACACTGCAAGCTTGGGGAGGAATGGCTGGAATGCTACCAGACCTTCTTGCTCTCTACAAGTACCTGAAAGGAGGTTGTAGTCAGGCAGGTGTTGGTCTCTTCTCCCAGGTAACTGGCAATAGGATGAGAGGCAATGGCCTCAAGTTGTGCCAGGGGAGGCTTAGATTAGATATTAGGAAAAATTTCTTTACTGAGCAGGTGTTCAGACATTGAAACAGGCTGCCCAGGGAGGTGATTGAGTCCCCATCCCTGGAGGTGTTCAGAAAACGTGTAAATGTGGCACTTCAGGATATGGTTTAGTAGACATGGTGGTGTTGTGTGGATGGTTGGACTTGATGATCTCAAAGGTCTTTTCCAACCTATAATTCTATGATTCTGTGATGGAGTTTGAATATGACATCTTGTTTTGGTGACTGAGAACAGTTAACTAGCATACAGGGAAGACTGGTCCTTGCCAGCTGATCTTGATGACCAAGAATAGTTCACTAGTTGAGGCTGTGGCCTTCATATTTACAAATTCTGTCTAACAGAGATTGTTTTGTGGTTTATATGGTTTGGTTCTTACTGTTATAAGCAGCTATGAAAGGTGCTGTAGAAAGTGAGGGTAGCCAGCTAGACTCAAGGAACATTGGAGAGTCTTAATTTTAATAAGGCAGTCTTCCTCTTCTTAGGCTATATTCATGACATACCGCTTTCTTGGGCACTATATTGTGTTGTTTGGCACTTCAGGTTTCCACCTCATTTTCAGCAAGCAGTATTGTTGGCTATTATGAGACATTTTTGCAGTAAACTTTGGGAAAAGATTGGACATTATGGGGTACGCTGTCTGAGTGTTTTTCCCTATGTTACCTTTTAATTGTCTCTGCGAATGTGACACACTGAGAATTTCTGAAATACAGTCATAGAATCATAGGTTGGAAGAGACTTTGAGAACATCAGGTTCAACTGGCAACCCAACACCACCATGCCTACTCTCTGATCTGAATTAGGAACAATTATTGCTATTCTTTTTCACCTGATGTGTTAGACAGTTTTAAGTATCTTCTGTCACACTTGTGTTAGGAGTTGAATTGTGGATCTGATCTAATAGTGTCTGTCTTTGGTATAGTTCTGTCTAGGTACACAGAATGTAGAGATAATTGTTTTTCCTTGTGCATGGAAGGAATCAAAATGCTGCAAGCAACTTCTTTGCACACAGTTCCATTACTCTTCTTCCCCCTTCCCCTGCTAGCATGGCAGTAAAAAATGTCCATTCTTAACTCTTCTCAAAGTAAGTCTAATACATCCTTCACTCAGAAGTGTAACTATAAGTGAAATGTAATGTTTAACTTCCAGGCTGTTAAGAAAGTCCTTTGATTATGAGACAGTGTAGTCTTGTTTCTGCTAGTGTTTATATTCATTTTTGTTTCATCAAACAAAGGAATGTTGAAGTGTTCTTGGTTACACCCAGTAGCTCAAGAAGGTGGTAATATTAAAGTGTATGATGAAAACTCTTTCCTATCCTGTCTTAGTTCTACCCATCTGTTAAATGTAGTCCAAGTAATAATGTTTACCAGAGACCATCACAAACTGAAGGAAAATGTCTGTAAACTAAAGTTACACTATCATAATATTTTTCTTTAGTAGAATTATTCTAGGTTCATTTATTGTCTTGTGCTTATTTTGGTCAGAACAGCTTTGCCAACCTGAACTATTTTTTCCACCATCTGTGTGTCTTTGGAGTGCTTCGTCTCCTGTCTGGTACCTTTGGACTCAGAGTGGAGCCTGTTTACTGGAGTTCGTCTGAGCATTGCTGCTTAGAAATCTGTTGGCTCGTTTTCAGAGGAACTTGCAGCATGAATTTGCATAGGTAAAGTCTCATTTTAGGGTTTTCACCATGTGAAAATCCTATTGTGTTGTTTGTTAAAATGATCCTTATAGATATTCTTAAATTCTTACCTGGGATCCACTTGGTCTTAAATAATAGTTTGTCTTGCTTAATGCTACATTGGATCCTTTTCAAGGTTTATGTCTCAAGTAGCACTTTTGCTTTTCCATGGATTGTGGAAACTTGCCAAAGCACCTTTTTGGGAGGGGGAATCTTACTTCATGAGAGTAACTTTTCTAATTGGGCAAAATGACTTTTGTCCTCTTTCTAATTGTATTGGTGTTGCACAGACAATATCGTTCTATGCCTTTTCAGACACTTCCATTCAAGAAATTTGATCCTTTTCATGCCCACCTGGACATGAAAACTGATAGCACTACCTGTTCTGTTGTCACTACTGTTTCTCTAAAGACAAAAAGAATGAGACACGCCGCTTCCAGTCTGTCCAGTGCTCTGCTGTGAAAACAAGCTTGAGCAAATCTTTCTTTTGTCAGAACAAATAGTGGATATGCTGGCATCAGGTGTGTCTTCTGTACTCCCAACGTTTCAAAAGCCAGCTGAAACAAGATGCAGTATGTCTTCAATCTGCTTGTCCTTTAAGAGGATCCTCGGATCATTCACTACGCTACTGATGACAGCTTCTGAATTTCTCAGTACGTGTCATGCTGTAATGACATCTGTAATCTAAATACTGATTTCCAGATCTTGTCTTTACTGGAGACATAATCTCAATAACATTAAGTTTATTCATTACAGTAAAATCATTGTGCTTCATTTTTCCCAATGACTTGTCAAGTTGTTCATCAGAGTCTGAAGCTGAAGAATCATTAGAGCGTATAATCTGTTCTAAACACAAGCTCTCCAATGCTAAAAATAATATAGATGTCATTTAAAGATATACTACGTATATTGACAAAAACAGGAGTTCCTTTGGGGCATTCGGTAATTTCTGCACAGATAACTTGGATTTTCTTGTTTTTAAAAAAAAAAAAGAAAAAGGGACAAGTTTATTTTGGTTTCGATGTCATTATGGCTTCTACAGTGTAAACCACTAGCATGTGGTCAGGGCAAAAGAGGTTTGTCAGGACTGAAGAAAAAAAGAGCTGTCACAACATTCTTCAGTTCTGTAAAAATATTAAATGATACTCAAAATTTAAACAGTTTCTCATTCACACCTAACCCTTGATTTGTTTTGAATACCATGATACATGTGAACCTCTCACAATAGCCTATAAAATGCAAAATATGTGTATCTTGGCTAGTTTTATATAGCCTTGTTTTCTTTTTGTCTGTAGAAATTCCTCTGATAAGTCCAAATAATTGCAATATTTTTAAACATTCCTTCCTACCTATTTTTGAGGGGTAAAGTGTGGAGAATTATTCTTTCTTGAGTTTTAGAATCTTTCCTAAATTAACCTTTATGTTCAGAGTCACACTGTTCTGTTCTAAACATAGAACAGGTTTAAAAGGTGAATGAGAAGACACATACCACCACATGAGTCTCTGTGCTGTGGCAGGTGCGTTCTCTAAGCTAAAGCATTATTCTGTGAAAAGATTCTCTCCCCTATATGCTTTCGCCTGCCAATATTCACTTTAAAGTGTGGAAAGCTATATAGAACTTGCTGCTGTTTCTAGTGTGTTGTGTAATAAGGACACTGAATGAGAGATGCTATAAAAGGGAGTTAAATTATGTGGAATTGGGAATTACGATGTTCTATGTTTGTTTTAGAATCATAGAATCATAGAAAGTTTTGGGTTGGAAGGGACCCCTAGAGGTCATCTAGTCCAATCCCCCCGCAGTGAGCAGGGACACCACTAACTAGATCAGGTTGCTCAGAGCCCTGTCCAACCTGGTCTTGAACGTTTCCAGGGATGGGGCCTCCACTACCTCTCTGGGCAACCCGTTCCAGTGTTTCACCACCCTCATTGTAA